>Ga0099825_1000856_pt1 | contig 35995 bp, 20 predicted proteins | sample SiratroredBW_FD_76838 | JGI IMG/M metagenome (GOLD analysis project Ga0099825, IMG submission 76838) | Root nodule microbial communities of legume samples collected from California, USA - Siratro red BW | ecosystem: Host-associated > Plants > Roots > Nodule | place: USA: California | collected...
AAAATATAAAATATATATAAATATATATATAAAATTTTATATATATATATATATATATATATATATATATATATATATATATATATATATATATATATATAATTATCATTAGCCCAGTGTGAATGCAAATTTGATACTCATTTATAGTTGTCCACATCTTGTATTAAGTCATTGGTCCTACTTGGCAATGACATCTCACAATTGCAGTCTCTATAATCTGCATTTTTTAGAATAAACTTGTTTGAAAACCAATCAATATTACTGAACTGCATATTATGGATAAGTTCTGAGTTACCTTCATGAAAACAAATAGTACCAAGTGGCATGGCATGGCATGAGTAATAAATTGGGCTCAGAACAAACGAACATATTAATTCATCATTCTAAGTTATTTCCCTTTACACATCTATATCCACAGTTTCAGGCTTAGTTTCTCTTACAGAAATTTTTTTGTTCACTCGTTTATTACTTTTGTACCAATTTAATCAAAATGCTATTCTTACAATAGTGACAACAAAGTTTCAACGACCTTATAAAATGTGCCTCCATCTCGCTTATTAGGCTTTTTTCCTTATATTTTTTTACATTAATGCTCAAAATAGAAAAAAAAATATTTATCAAAATGGGCAAATTCTATTAAGTAGATAGAATTTCAAATTAATGAACCCTTTTACCTAGGCATCATTTTAGGCTAGTCAAATATAAATCACATGATGCCGATTTTAATTAAAAACATTAATTAAATTGTTTCTCTCTCTTCAATCATCTTTTAATTAGTTGACATTTGTTACATTTAATAAGTAACAAAAAATTAATAATAATTAACAAAAAAAATTAAGACATACCAATTTATTTTAAATTAAAACAAAATAATAATAATAATAATAAGAATAAGAATAATTTTAATTAAATTCATATGAATTTAATTTAAATAATAATAATAATAATTATTGAAACAATAATTATAATTAAATTCATACAAATTATATTAAATTAATAATAGTAATATTTAGGGATAATAATGATAATAATAATATAATAATTATTTTCTAAGAAATAATAATAATAATGTTCTGACAAATCTGATTAAAATAATAACAATAATAATTATTATTATAATAATAATAATATAATAAATTTTATAAATAAAGAAAATAATATTTAATAATATAATATTAACTATTAAGTGACAATAAGTGGATCAAGTTGCAGATCACTATCATTAACTTATCATGAAGACAAAATGAACAAACACTCTAACTATTACAGTATATTATTAGAATATTACTATCATTATTATTATTATTATTATTTCTTAGGAAATAATTATTATATTATTATTATCATTATTATCCCTAAATATTATTATTATTATTTTAATTTATTTGTATGAATTTAATTATAATTATTGTTTCAATAATTATATTATCATTTAAATTAAATTTGTTTGAATTTAATTAAAATTATTATTATTATTTAAATTAAATTCATATGAATTTAATTAAAATTATTCTTTTTATTATTATTATCATTATATTATTTTTTTAATTTAAAATAAATTGTATGCTTTAATTTTTTTTTTTGTTACCATTTTGTTAATTATTATTATTATTAATTTTTTTTGTTAATTGTTAATAAATATAGTGTTAAATAATTAAAAGATTATTGTAGAGAGAGAAATCATTTTAATTAAGATCTTTAATTGAATTCGCCAACATGTATCTTATAGTTGACCAGCATAAAATCATGCTTAGGTGAAAGAGTTCATTAATTTGAAACCCTATCTAACTGACAAAATTTGTCTATTGGTAAATAATTTTTTTTTGTGCATTTTAAGCATTAATGTGAAAAACTACACTAAAATAGAAAAAAAAAAAACCCTCTTATTATTAGTGCGAAAATCATTACATTCACACGGATGAAAATAAAACTTCTTTTATACATTGTTTACTCCATGATAGAATGTAGAGTATTCATCAGTTTTTATCAATAATTAAATTTTTTTCTAAGGATAAAGATGGATTTATTTTAGATTTCCTATACTTGTTTCAATTTTTAGAAAGGGAAGATTTTAGATAGAAGACAAATATGGGGAAAATCTTCATTAATAAAAATAAAAGTTACTCATAATTAATAGGACAATTTTTCTCATTACTTACTCAACTTAATTGTTTTTATATAATATAGGATTCTAATTTGCACTTAAACTCCAACTCATTTTTTATTCTAACTTACACTTAAATTCCAACTCAACTCCAACTCATATTTGGACGGAAGAAGGAAAAAATTTTAAAATATTTTAATTGTAATACTAAAATATCCGTTTCGATATTTTAATTTTTTGAGGATAAAAATTAAATTAACCTTCTAAATTTATAAGCTGTGTTGGTGAAAACTTGGTGAGATTCAACTATAATTTTTTCATACATCAAACTTCAATATAAAATCTTATTTTTAGGCGATCGATCTGAGCCAACAAGTCGGCTCTTTACAGCTTTTTGCAATTATCATGCAAAGGAAGTATCATATTTTCGGATTATTAATGTTTATAAATTAAATCTAGGCTATATAGGTTTTCTTTTATTATTTCAATTCCTTGCCAATATTTTCAACCCAATTCAATTTTCTTAATGAGTTAACATATTTTCTTCCATCAAGTAACAACGTGTAATACTACGTGACATTTGTATTTCACGTCACGTGTCACTCTTGTTAATAAATTAACTTTGACTAATAATATTCATGATTCATTACTATTAATTTGAAGAAAAGAAATATGTTGATTTATTTTTTCAAAATAATATGATTAAATTAAGAACATAGTAAGATGAAATTAAAAAAAAATCATTATAATATCGAAAATCATATTTAAAAAAAAAAATAACTATTGTTTACTAGGATCTTTTTTTGTTTTTCATTCATGTGTTCTTTATGATCACCTTTGATGTAATGTATTAAAGATCATTAATTGATTAAACATGACTAAATTATGATATATAAATAAATATAAATATTATTATATAAGTTAATTCTATATAATTGAGTTTGATTTAAAGTGTAGTTTTTACACTGATTATTGAGTTTATAAATGTCCATCACAACCCTTAAATTAAACTTAAATTTCTGGGACAATTTCACAACTAGAGAGTAGCTTCGGTTCAACTATTCACTGTTTTTTTTCAACCTTTTACCTCATGTTATCTTTCTTATTTTGTTTTTTGACAGAAAGACATTCTGTTACCCTTTTTCTATAAAATGATATGTATTCTCAGTATGTAACTGCATAACCCTTTCTTGACTGTTTTCTAGTATCTCAGCATCTCATAGTCACCAATGCACAAGGCATCTCGTGAAACATTATTTTGGTGACTAAACAAAATTTTGTAAACACTTTTTCCCCACCAAACTAGTAACTTCTAACGTTGATCCTAAACTGTATCGGGTCCACGGACTTAATGCACTTCAAAGTTTAAACATCAACATGCCTGGTATGATAAATATCTTCCTAGGTAGACTGGTATGATTATAAATTCCCCAACCACTCCATAGGAATTTATACACTAAATGCCTTATTGTTTTCATTCTAATCACAAAACACATCCACTGTCTGATAATATCTGCTTATAGCAATTATCAAATAGTGATCTCTTTCTGAAATTTCATGGATGGCAAATGGAGATGCCATTGTGCCTGGAGCCTCACTTTATGGTGTGTGCTTGCATATACCATTTCAGAATTTTCTGGAAAGTCCGTAGTTCAGGCCACACAGAAGAACTCTATGCATCACAAACAAGGAAGAAGGAAACTAGATGATGTCGGTGGTGAGGATTTTCTTCTACTGCTCTGAGCTTGTGTAAAATTGTCCGGAAAGTTGTATGTACTTACTAAATACTAAATGAAAAAAAAAAAAAAGGTTAAAGAAAAGTACTAAATTTTTTATTATTATATCCATAAATTCTTCTGATATCAGTTTGTGTTAATTCTAGGTTCTATTTGCATTGACTGTGGGATAGCAGAAGAAGTTACCTACACTGATGAGAAAACTCAGATTCGTTACATTTCAGATGCAAAGTACATCAGCACTGGAACAAGCAAAAACATATCCCTCAAGCTCACTTCTGAAATACCCCAAAGAATTTTCACTACTGTGAGAAGCTTCCCTGAGGAGAAAAGGAACTGCTACACACTACGACATCCAGAAGGCAGAAATACTATTTACTTGATAAGAGCTTCGTTTATGTATGGAAACTACGATGACTTGAATAAGCTGCCACAATTTGATCTCTATGTTGGGGTTAATTTTTGGGACACTGTGATGTTTGACAATGCCACTCATGTTGTAATCAAGGAGATTTTACATGTGCCGTCCTTGGATGAAATATATATTTGTTTATTGAATACTGATATGGGAACTCCTTTTATATCAGCACTGGAAGAGAGGCACTTTGATCATACCAGTTATAGAACAAACTCTGAACTCTTATCCCTATATAGACGTTTTGACATTGGGTCAATAACCGATGAAATAGTGAGGTAAGTTAGTTACTAATTAGTTACATATGCAAGCATTTTCACAGATGTTAAACAAGTTTAATACAAGTCATATAAGAATTGAATTTAGCTTTCGGAGTTTAGCTTTTAATGATGTCTAATAACATGTAGGTTTGAAGAAGATGTTTATGATCGAATATGGTATCCTTACAACTTACCAGATTCTACACCACTCAGTACTTCCTTCACCATTGACTCCTTGAACCATACTGCTTATCACCTTCCACCAGCAGTAATGAAAACTGCTGTGAAACCAACAAATGAAAATGGTTCCCTGGAATTTGAATTTGACACCGGGCATCCTACTTCAGATTCATATGTTTACATGCACTTTGCTGAAATCGAAGAGCTTAAGGAAAACGAAAGCAGGGTATTCGACATTACACTGAATGGACAAATTTTCTCTGAATCTGTGACTCCCAAGTATTTGCTATCAACTACGATAGAAAGTAAACAGGCCATTAGGGGAAGTAAGCTCAAGTTCTCTATGCACAAGAAACCAAATTCCACCCATCCTCCCATTCTAAATGCGATAGAGATTTATGTTGTTAAAGAATTCTTGCATTCACCTACAGATCAAGAAGATGGTTAGTTGTTCCTTGTCCTCTCTTTGATTTCCTTTTGTTTTTTGTTGTAATAGTTATAACTGTTAGAAAGGTAGTAAAAGTATAAATCACATTACAAGTTAGAAAAGTTCGTTAACGAAAATAACAGACATTGACATTATACGCTTGTGAGAATTATAGTTAAGGCTATCAACTCCATCAAATCAGATTACAAGTTGATGTTGTCGTTGGGTAAATCTTGGCAAGGAGACCCTTGTGCACCGAAATACTCTTGGAATGGTATAAACTGCAGCAATAATGGATATAAATCACCCACAATAACTGCATTGTAAGTCCTATTTTCCAAAATTCAAATTTGCATTGATTCAGGGCAGACTAAAGTTTGTTATTTGAACTGCATGCAGAAACCTAGCCTCAAGTGGATTAGAGGGCCCGATAGTTGATTCTTTTTTGGAACTCAAATTCTTAGAATTCTTGTAAGTGTTAATTTGGCAACAGATTGAGTAAATTCTGTTCCTTCCCAAAAAAGGGTTGGAAAATACTACATTTCTTCCCTGAAGTTGTACTCAGCGTTTAACATGGATTCCTTAAACAACAATTATTAGTCTACCATAATTTTAGTTTAACATAAAAACAATGTTTTGTTTTTCAGGGATTTATCAAACAATAGCTTAACAGGACCACTACCTGATTTTTCAAAGCTGCAACACTTAAAAACTCTGTAAGTAATAGAGATTTCAGTATCTGATATTTGTCGGCGGAAATCAAAAAAGTCATCTGACATATGCTATCTTAGCAGCAATTTATTAAGGAACAGACTCTCTGGTGGAATTCCTCCACTCCTTTTGAAAAGATTAAAGAATCATTCCCTTATGTTGAGGTTTGTTTTGATTTTAAATCAAGATGTTAATAATTTTCTCATTGACCTAAGCTTCAAAGACGTGGACCTACTTTTTTTTGTAACTTCTTTATTTTACTTTCCTTCTTCAATCTCTTGAAACAAAATTTTTATGACCATAGTGTGGATCCGAATCTCTGCCCGAACAAAAAGAATATTGTCCCACTTGTGGCAGGCATTCTTTCAGCAGTACTCTTTTTCATTGTATTGGGTATTTTGCTGACTATCTTTTGGAGGAGATGCAACAGAAAACCAGGTCTGAAAAATAGATATAATTGTCTTACTTTGAAGCTAAACTGAGGGTCTCACAATCATTGACTTCAAAATGCATTAAACTCCTTTTATCCAAAGACCAAACTAAAATTTTGCACTTCAAATGACAAAGAAATAATGTATTTAAATAAAAACGAAAGAAGTTGCATATTTAAATTACAGTATATAATAAAAATGACTTTCTGATAATCATAAATTTTGATTACTTTGTTTAGCCTCAAAGCAAGCTGTGAGATCAAACGAAGAAGTTGTGCTAAAGACAAATAAAAATCAGTTCTCGTACTCTCAGATAATGACTATAACCAATAACTTCGACAAAACAATTGGGAAGGGAGGGTGTGGAATTGTTTATCTTGGTCACTTACAAGATGGCACACAAGCTGCTGTCAAAATGCTCTTGTCTAAATCTCCTGAAGGATCTCAGCAGTTTCAGACTGAGGCATGCTTCTCACAATAGAAATTTAAGATGGCATATTTTGAATTTAAAGAAATGTTATATCTAAGATGGAATGCTTCCACGTATTTGCAGGCTCAACTCTTGATGCGTGTGCATCATAAGAACTTAGCTTCCTTTCTTGGATACTGTAATGAAGTTGGACGCACAGCCATCATTTACGAATACATGATTAATGGTAACTTGGAGGAGTATCTTTCAGGTATATTAATTTATTCTCCCGTTCATTTCATGCTTGCATTGCACAGTTACTTGATCAATGACTATATCCAAGTAAACAAAAAACTATACTCTATTTTGAGTCTGAGTAGATGCTAGGAGAGAACCACTGAGTTGGAGACAGAGGATTCAGATAGCAGTTGATGCTGCTCAAGGTTAATGGTGTCACAGACTGTTTTGATTTGTCCATTCCTCACTTTGCTGTTATTAAAGGATACTGAATTACTGTATTGGAACCTACACTTCTAGGTATTGAGTACTTGCATCACGGCTGCAAGCCACCAATAGTCCACAGAGACATAAAGACTGCAAACATTTTACTGAATGAGAAAATGCAAGCAAAAGTAGCTGATTTTGGTTTCTCAAAACTTTTCTCATCTGAAAATGAAAGTCATGTATCAACTGTAGTTATTGGCACGGTTGGATATCTTGATCCAGAGTAAGTTTTGTCAAACAAACATGGTGCCGTTTCTTTTATTTACAAGAAGGTTTTAAGTTGCACATATCTTTTTCAACCTATTTGAGTTTCCTTTTACAGATACTACACATCCAGCAGGCTGACTGAAAAAAGTGACGTTTATAGTTTTGGCATTGTGCTTTTGGAGCTAATTACTGGGCAGCCAGCTATAATAAAAGGTCACCAGAACACTCACATCGTGCAATGGGTTAACCACTCTCTTGAAAGGGGAGATATACAACAAATTGTTGATACAAAGATGCACGGAGATTTTGACTTTGGTTCTATGTGGAAGGCCTTGGAGGCAGCAGTGGCTTGTGTGCCTTCAATCTCTATCCAAAGGCCATCAATGAGTCACATTGTCGCTGAACTGAAAGAGTCCTTAAAAATGGAAGCAACTCGAGAACAAGAAGGCATCAACTCGATTGAAATGGATGTTGTTGATCTTGAAGCTCATTGTGGCCCAGATGCAAGATAGTGATCAAGAATGTCTTTTCTAGTTCTTTTTTTCCCATTAATTTTACTATTTTCAGTTTCTAATTTTTTGTCAACCTCCAACTATTGTAGTCTTGTGGATTTACAAGAGAATAAATCCATTATCCATCTAAAGCAAAAGCATACGTACCGCTTAGCAAGAGAGACAAATCTGTGTAACGTATCTATAGGCACAAAAGAGGTGTTAAAAATGTAGTATGATTGGATGTGATCTATAAACTTTTTTTCTTTGGTGAAAGATTGAAAAATCATTCTATATTGGTTGTGAATCGAAATTAAATCCGAAAATGAAAAAAATTGGAACTTGAATTATCCATTTTATTCACCAAAAAGAAAAAACACCGCCAATTCATCAATGGGAAAAACTCCAACTCTCCAATCTCGTGATCAAGATTATTATGCTGCCTCCTAAGCACAAAATTTCAACAACTTCTCTCACCGACCACCTTAGTAAATAAAAGAAACAATGTAAACAGATACGAGAAGGGAGTTTGTGACTAGAAAGCAAAATCACGTGTGAGGTTAAAACGTATGGTCTCAAAAAACAGGACACTATCGAAGGATGTCACCAGTCCATGTGTTCTCATTTAATAGCCATGCTCAACTTCAATCCTCCTCCATTAGTAGGGTGATAAAGGGTCATTTCAGTTGCCATATTAGTTCGACACTTCAACTTATAAATATAATACATGCACTGTAGAAAGCCACAAGAAGGTTATTGTTAGCCATACAAAGATGAATGTCAATAGCACAAAACTTCTTGTACTCTTTGCATTTGTCTTCTTGGCATGGGGTAATGCACAAAATACCCTTGTGCCAGCAATCATAACATTTGGTGACTCAGCCGTGGATGTTGGGAATAATGATTATTTGCCTACCATTTTCAAGGCAAACTACCTTCCTTATGGAAGGGACTTTGTCAACCATCAACCCACTGGGAGGTTCTGCAATGGGAAACTAGCCACTGATATTACTGGTGAGGAAATAAATTTAAACTTGGAACTCACTCGGCTTGGTTAGAAATAATGTTTCAATGTTGTTGAAATAACGTTTCCTTTTGCAGCTGAAACACTGGGTTTTAAGAGTTTTGCACCTGCATATCTTAGCCCTCAGGCTTCAGGGAAGAATCTCCTTATTGGAGCAAACTTTGCCTCAGCAGCCTCTGGTTATGATGGAAAGGCTGCTATTTTGAATGTAAGTTGGGAATGAATAGCGTGAAGCACACACTCAAGCAAACTCACATATCTTTGAAAAGTTATGTTTGCTAATATTATTTTTTGCAGCATGCGATTCCATTGTCTCTACAGTTAAAATATTACAAGGAATATCAAGGCAAGCTGGCCAAGGTTGCTGGCAGTAAAAAAGCATCGTCTATTATTAAGGATGCGCTGTACATATTGAGTGCTGGCAGTAGTGATTTTGTGCAAAACTATTACGTCAATCCTTTGATCAACAAAGCCTTCACTCCTGATCAATATTCTACATACCTTGTGGGTGCATTTTCAAGCTTTGTTAAGGTATTTTAATTTGTCACTTTTACTCAGCAAGCTATGGCTAGTAACTAGAAAAATGAGTAATGATCTTACCAAAGCAGAAAAAGACTTTTAAAGGTGCTTTGTTTTGAACATAGGACTTGTATAAATTGGGAGCTAGGAAAGTTGGAGTGACTTCACTCCCACCTCTAGGTTGCCTACCTGCTGCAAGAACTTTGTTTGGTTTCCACGAGAATGGTTGTGTCTCGAGGATCAACAATGATGCCCAAGGATTTAACAAGAAAATCAATTCAGCTGCAGCAAATCTCCAAAAGCAACTTCCTGGTCTTAAGATTGTTGTCTTCGATATTTTCAAACCTCTTTATGACCTTGTTCAGTCCCCTTCAAAATTTGGTAACCAATACTTAATTTTGACTAGAATACAATCACACATGACTTTGATCTCTTGGTGTAAAAGGATGCTACTTATTCTTCTATACTGTCTTTTGATATTCAATAGGTTTTGCGGAGGCAAGGAAAGGTTGCTGTGGTACTGGAATAGTAGAGACAACATCTTTATTGTGCAATCCAAAATCACCAGGAACTTGTTCTAATGCAACCCAATATGTGTTTTGGGATAGCGTCCATCCTTCACAAGCTGCTAACCAAGTTCTAGCCGATGCATTGATTGCACAAGGCATAGCCCTTATCACTTAAGGGTTCGTGATGGAAAAGTTTATTATTTCTCGATTCCGGAGGAGCCCGGTAGCATTGTAGTAGTATTTAATAAAATCTTAAGAAATTTCATAAGACTCGTCATGGAAATAATGCATGTACCACTGCTTATATTTATTTGTTCTTTTTTATCTTTGTTTCCAAAATTTAATCATGGTCATTGTAAAAATCAAGCAACTTCATATTTGAGATGAAATTATTGCTGCCGCTATGCTTTCCACTTTGCATTCATAAGCACATACCCAAAGGAATCACCTAAAAAATGAGAATACAGATACATAATGTAGGTACAAGTCAGAACACGATGGACATAATCAGTCAACCGAAATTTTAAATTTTTCTGATGACAATGATATCACCGGCTACAACATGTACGGCCAGATTTGATGTCAGGATATGTTGCTATTAATTAATGCTAACAACTAGTTATGATGTTACGCAAAGCCACGTGCAGATGAAGCAAATGTTAACAATTTGAGCAATGATATATTATATCAAAACAGAGTTACCAAATCCATGACAAATTACGCGGCTCACGATTCTCCCTTTGCAAATTCAACCAATTTTAAATGGTGTTAGCTGGATAAGCATGTCACCCATGTAAGCCATGACATTGCACCGCGTCCCACCTCATACACCAATCATGAATAAAAAGAAATTGTGACGAATATCATTTTCCAAGTTTAAAAATGCTGTACTGTGGTAATCAGAACTAAGAAACTATTTATGAACCATGCCAATGATTGAAATTGCATTTTTATTTAATACACAGACGGTGTCTGAATGAACTATACCTAACGGCTAATTTACATTGACTGCTACACTGTATATATACTTCTAATGCATGATTGATAATAAGTTACAAAAATACTAACTACATGATGCTGATCTACTTCGTCTTTGATGTCTACCACTCTCGCTAGAGTCTTTTAAAGCTTCTGCGTATTTCTCCAAATTATTTTTTTCCAAGCCTAAGGAATCTGAGAAGGAACCTCTTTCACGTGCAATGAATTTCTTTGAGCTTCCCATGAAGGAGCTATCTGAATTTCTCCTATTTACTTCTTTCTGAGTACTCGTCAACCTAGAGAAATCAAGGGAAGTTCTAGATGTGACAATGGGAGTTGCAAACTCACTCCTGAGACCCTCAATTCCAGATGAAGTACTTTGCTGTGGAGGATTGCTATCTTGATGACCATATTTTTCTTGTGATGAAACATGACAATGGTGATGACTACTATCTTTACCTTGTATCAGTTGTCTAAGCTTGCTTAAAAGCTTGGTCTGGCTTGTGGTGTTAGTTTTGGCAGCAAATGAATTATCAGAAAAATCATCACACTCTCCAAACTCAGTGAGAGAAGAAGCCTGCGAGGAGGACCATTGATCTATATCAAAGTCCATAATGTTCCCTGGTCCATCAGCATTTGCGTATTCAAGTATAAGCTGCTTGGCCTTCCTCTCAGACGTGGGGCTTAAGCTTTTGCTTAAGTCCTTTGCAACCGTTTTACCTGGTGGGGCTTCATAATTTCTTAGTTCATATCGTAAGCAAGCATTTATCCACCGCATATATACTAGTTCTTCAAGATCTGAACATCGATCAGAATGCAGTTGCTCAATTTCCTTCATCAAGCGCACATTTTCTTGTTTAAGACACTCACTTTCCTGCTTCACAGCATCTACCTGCATCCCAAAAGCACAAGGTAAAAATTAGGGTCTAACAAGTAGTGACTGAAGGAAAGGTGTTGTTGATTATAAGCTCTGTACCTCTGGGTCTTCCAGAACTACATTAGCAAGGATTTGGGTAGAATCCAATCTTCGAACCAAGTGAGAATTTTCTATCTGCAATCTTAAATTAGATTTCCTCAACTCTTCTGCTTCGGACTCAAGATCCTTTAGCTTTTGCAGCTTTATTTGAATGTCCTGATCACAAGCAGCTTCTTTGCATTGTTGGTCTTGCAATCTGGAAACTTTCTGTTGAAGACTTATGATCTGCTCCCTATTCTGTTCAGCTTCATACCTAATTTTCTCATTAAGCAATTTGATTTGCGCTTTTGCACTCTCAAGCTCAGCCAGCACTTTTGCATGATCAGCAACCTGTTCCTTTAGTCTCCAATTCTCAGACTGTAAGGTCTTAACCTTCAGATTGAACATCTTTACCTCCACAGTACTAGCTTTCAATCTATTTTGGAGCTCCGTCACTGCTGTTTCTTGTTCTCTAAGACCACAGTACTCGAGCAGTTGAACCTCAAGACTTTGTTCCCTGTCTTGAAGCATTCTAATCATGTTCCTGAGTTGAGTTACCTCTTGCTCGTAGTCATCCTTCTCATGATCTGCATATACTTTTAACCACGGTGCTTCCATATCTTTTTTTAAAGAATTTCTGACGACCGTGGCTCCAGAGTCTAAGACCTTAAGAAGATCATTGAATTCAGGTAGGAGGAACTCATCTTCATCACCATTTTGTGCACTGTCAGGAGAGAGAGCAAGAGGAGAATTGCCAGTTATCACCCTGTCGGTGCAAGCTTCTTCCTGCAATAAAAGGAAATTTAATAACCCTGTTTTACTTTTTTAAGTTTCCTGAAAAGAAAAAAAAGTGGCAGACTTTATGTAATGTTTATGATTAGTTATGTTAATTGGTAGTTGCATGCAAAAGTATCTTACATAGAAATATTTTTTTTTTCCTCAAAAGTATCTTAGATACCGCACTATAATACGGAAGGTTTCAATGTTAGAATTCAGTTGGCCGACCAAAATTTTCTTAACTCCTTACTTTACTTTATGCCTTGTTCAAACTATATCAGTCCATTAACCTAACTAATTAGTGACTACGGATACCTAACACACTACTAATTTACTAAAAGATTTACACTTTTTAAATAGTTTTTTTTTTTTTTTCGGAAACCCTCTCGATATTTAGAAGCTACATAAATTCCAACCCTCGGTATTGATAGTAATGAATCAATAAAATCCTAATTAAAATGACAGCTTTAAAAAATCAGAAAACTACTATTTCTCTCTGTGACAGAGTACATAATTGTACCCCCAAAAGCAACTTACAGAACACAGAAAATTTCCTGCTGAAATGGTGTTGCAAGTACTTAATGCTGCCCCTGTACCTCCTCCTAAATTAACTTCACTCTCGTGACCTGAGAAAGATATAAAAATGAAAAAAGACACTTATATCCATCATTCAAGGAAACAAAGGGGAAAGAGAGAGCTGAAATATTGGTATGAGGAAAAAACCAACCGAAAGAACCCCCCTTGCGTGACTGGGAGGGCTTGATTCTTCTGATTCTGAAGCGTGAGTAGAGAAATCCAGCAAATGAAAGAGCCAAAGCCAAACCAAATTTAAGCAGAACAGGCTCCACACCCTTTTCCTGTCTGATCACCATCGTCACAACTAATCTAATTTCCCTTTGAGCCCTGAAGAGAGACAAAGATCTCATAACTTTCCCTTGATCATCATCATCATCCTCATCCATCTCAAACCCACGAAAAAAGCACAAGATTCATTTGTGGTTTATGCCTACAAACACAACAAAGTCATAGATAAACAAAGTCCACAATCCATATATTTACTAGGAAAATCATACACGTGACCAGAAACCATTCACACACGAATCAAAATAAAATCAAATAACGCGAGGCTTAATAGTAACTTGATGGTTAGATTGATTCCACGCAAGGAATAGTAAAAAACAATAAATAAATAGTCTGAAAGTCAAAATAAAACTAAAAGTCTGAAAGGAAGGAAGTATGAACAAGTAAAAAACTCAATTCAAATTAAGAAAGAAACAAAAAACGAGTAAATGAAGATGAATACCAAATGGCCAACACAAGTTAACATGAGAAGGCAACAACTCAGGTGAGTGGAGAAACATCTGTGAATTGAATTTGGAGGCTTACTTAAATGTTGTTGACGTTGTCTTTTGGCAAATAGCTTGGGTTGCGTGTGAGGTTGTCCCTGTCATGGCCAAAACAGCAATTGGGCACAATCGAATTTTTTAAAAATTAAGTCTTTATTGTTTATACCAACAAACTTTGGCCATTGATTCTTGTCGAGTAGACTAATGGTGAAGGCGACGTGGAAGGTGGGCCGTGTCAGCGAGAGAAACAGAGTTGAAATTAAAGAAATTGGAATTATGATATGAAGAGAAAGAAAAGAATAAAGAAGAAGATTGGATTCGATCCATTCTGGTTCTGACGGGTTAACAGCGAAACCATTACTAATTAGAAAGAGAAACTGCAATAAAATATTATGGTTATGGAAGAAGAAATGGTAGAATATATTTGTGTAAATATTTTTATTTTTTTTATTTAGAATTTAAAATATTATTTAACTTTTGGCTGTAAAAAAATAGTTTGATCCTTGTTATTTTATTTTAATCCTTATAATTTATCTATTTATTTTTATTAGATATTCTCTCTCAATATTCATCTAAATGAATAAAATATTATAGAAACCATTGCAAATACATACTCTTAAGTGTACGTGTCTACCTCTTTTATGATGATAAAAATTTAAACGTTATAAAATTATTAAAATAAAAAATCTTGGTAAAATTTATATTGAAAACATATAAAATCAATAAGTTACAAAATGTATATGATAAAAAAAGCAGCTAAAAGAATCATTATTATTAATGGTTTGATAATTTTTCACAAATAATTAAATTAAGTAGATGAGTTATATTTACAAGAGCAAAGCAGTTAATATAATTTTCAGATAGCAGTTAGAAAGAGAATAAATATCTTATTAATAAAAAAATAAACACTTAGATATTACTAATAGTCGTGGATAAATAATATATATATTAAAAAGACTTAACAAAATAGTAAGAACTAAAGCTGAAATTGGAGATTAGTTGCACAAGTCTTGTGTTAAAGCTATGAAACCTATACCAATTTACAAATTTGTACAGAAAAAAAAAATGTGAAATAAGAAGGAAAAATGTATGGAAATGAGGAAAAAAGAAGTTACACCCATACCAAAAGTTATTCACACTAATGACAAAGAATACAGTGCAGGATACTATAAACTGTGAAACATAAATCAATATAAACTTTACATAAAACGGTCCATAATAATCACGACAGTATTTTGACCATATCTCATAATGTAAATTTATTCCTTTATAAAAATGAAAAGTTTATTTGAATAAATGTAAATTTAAGTCATCCATTGATGTCATAAAGGTAGTAGTGGATGTCAGAAAACGTTGTATAATGTCTGAAGATCCATGTTGGTGAATAATTTGAAAATACTGGTAAACATCACAGTAAACTCCTGGTGTACACTTGTTTTTGGAGGGAATGATATAAAAGACTCCACCTTTCTCCTCTGTTCCAGTCTTGCATAAACCCCACAAGACAAATAAGGGTTTATGCAGCAACAGCAACCATGACCAACCTTCTTAGAACCATTATCATTGCCCGCAAGCTCCACCTTCGCTACCCCAAATGCATTTTCCAACCTCTTCTTTCTCACTACTCCGCAACTGTGGATTCCTCCGAAGTCGACCACACACACAAACCAAGAGACGAAACCCCCACCACCAGTTGGAGCAGGTATGGAAGCATCTACGCCAGCCCAGTTGTGCAGCACAACGATCACAACGACGGAGATGAAAACCCTAGCGGGATGAGGGGAAATGACGTAGCAGTGGTGAAGAAAAAGGGGAAGGTGAAAGCTCAGTGGGTGTGCTCCGATTGTGGGCACACGACCGGGAAGTGGTGGGGGACATGCCCCGAATGCGAAGTAACTGGCACAATGCAAGAGTTTCATGAGAGCAAATTAACTGACAAGCCCAGAGGGGGTTTATCCATTACCGAGGACGCAGTGGGCTCGTGGCTCCCACGACGACCCGAAGAGTTGCTTCCCGTCAAATTGGAAGAGGTGAAACGTGGATTCAGTCACGATAAATGGAGAATTCCTTTGTAAGTTTTTTCCTTTTCTTCTAAGTTTAAAGTTTGTGTATTTGGATTCTGCTTGTTTTGGATCATGTGGTAATTGCTGATAAGGCTTTCCTCTCAACTGGTTTAAGTTTTTTTTTTTTTTTTTGTTGGAGGGGGCTGTTTGGAGAAAGGAAAAATAAATAATGTGAGGGTTTGCGAGGATTTAGCAATGTACTCTGATTTGCCGTTTTCTCAAATGGTAAACTGTGATCGATTTCAGGTCTGGTTTCCTTGGAAATGAAGTTTCTACAGTGCTTGGTGGAGGTCTTGTACCAGGTTCTGTCCAATTTTTCTTGTGATATGATGGATTTGTCTGTTCAAAGATATTGGTGCATTTCTTAAGATTGCGTGTACACATGAGTGTGTTTAAATAATAAAATGTAATTATGCATTATGTGCTAAAATTATATTAACATGTCACTTCACAACTTCAATTCATCTTCTATGACTGTGAGAATTAATTAATACCAATATTGCCTACATTGATATTTTTCTCCTTAAATATGCTTGTTCGTTTTGTGGGTTAGATTAGTTCAAAGAAGTTACTGCCTTTGGTTATTGATCTCAATGAATGAATCTTCATCTAAATATTATTTTTTTTCTTTCTTCCTCTAAGATCTCAATTGGATTTTCAAAAGAATGCCTCCAGTTGATTGTCGGATGATAATATAATTTTCAATTCAAGTTTTGTTGATGCTCCTGCAAGAAGTAAATTTGGTTATCCAGGGCTAACTTTATCTTTAACAATGGTTTTGAAGGTTCTTTAACTTTAGTCGGTGGTGATCCTGGTATTGGGAAAAGTACTCTGTTGTTGCAGGTACAGATAAATTTGGATGGTAAATTGGATATAAAGTTTCATGATCAACTTTCTAAAACAATCTCGTCAACTGTCGTTAATGTCTGGTTTATTTCTGATGTTGATTTGGAAGATTTCAGCAATGATAGCAAATGAATGCAGTGATGGTGAAACACTTCCAGTTGTATATGTCTCTGGTGAAGAGGTTTGCTTTTATTGAGCCTCTTAATAGTTTTAAGGTTAAATATGATAGTCCTTGCAAATATGCTCTTTTTATGGTCTTCCAGAAAAGGATTGTCTTCTTTTGGTCCTTCATTTGTGGAAATGTGTCAATTGTAATCTCTATTTCAATAACCATAAGTAGATGGTTTTTGTGAAGGAAAAAGTCTGCACCTGATACAATTACAAAAAAAAAGAGGACTAAAACAAAGCAATTATTTTTTGAGGAACTCAAGGCAAGCACTTCTATATTTATAGGGACCAACATGGACTATTTCTACATTTATCAATAAGCTTATAAATATATGTGTATTTTAAATTTAATTGGAGTTTTTATAAACATGTTTTAGTTTTACACACATAGCTCCACACCGCAGATAATTTGTCCAATCTTGCTTTATACCAAATGTACAGAACGTTTATATTTATTCTATACTGTCAGAACATTTGCACATGTCTCTGATAACTCCGGTATAACAGAATACGTTTAAAATATGAATACTGTTGTAATTTTTTTTTGTTTTGATTGCTTATATTGAGGGTTCAGAACACAACCATTGCGTGAGGGCTTAAGGAGAATTCCATAAAATAAATGTGTACTTATATTTTTACACTTGTTTGAAATACTTGTTGTTCAAGGCTTATAAAAGAAGATGCTGAATAAAGATGTCGAAAATTTAAAATACTGGATATTGATAATAAATTGATCTACAGAAAATCTGCCATGTCTTCTTTTGAATACTGTTGACATTTACCTGCTGGCCTTAATCCTTTTTTTATTAATTTTGGATGGTTGATCCTGATTTCACTGCTGTTGAAGATGGATAGTTCAGCTTTTGATTTTCTTTGGGGTCTTTGATACTTTGTTTTAATTTTACAAGCATTTGTTCTCTGTTTTGTTACAGAGCCTCAAGCAAATTTGTGCTAGAGCCGATCGCCTTGGGATTAAGTCAAATATTTATTTATATTCAAGTACCGATATTGAGGTACATTGTCGTGAATTTTGCTGATTAGGTTTTATTCTAGTGCTTTCTTCGTACATGAGTTTTGATGTCCCAACACTGTCAAGGAATCTGTTTCACGTAAAATGTTATTCTTAATGGGCTATGGTGGTACAGTGTGTAATGAAGCCTCAATACTAGTCCTCTTCCTTTGTTTTACTTCATAGTTATCAATAATGCACTTTTTCTGCACAGAATAGCCATAGTCTGCTGCAAAGTTTTAATACCAGTGCATCTTTTTAGTAGGGGTTGTAGCTCCAGTGATACTAAAGTGATCATAAACTTATTTTTTGCCCTCAAAGTTTGGGGGGATTGAATGTTCAAAATGACTTTTGTTTACTTGCATGTTTTGCTTAAAACCTCTGACCTCGGATTGTTAACTGTGAATATGTTGCGAATTTTGACTAGTATTATTTTAGCATTTATATGTATATGATATAAGTTATTTAATCTACATATAAAGAGTCATTCCAATGTGTATTGTAGCACTAAACTTTTATGGGTTTGACTGTTATTGTTATCTACTACTGATAAATGTGTTTTACTTTTGCTCTTTGGTGGTAGGACATATTGAGGAAAACTCATAGTCTATCTCCTTGTGCTCTAGTGGTTGATTCAATACAAACTGTTTACCTGAACACAGTTATAGGAAGTATTGGAGGGGTTACGCAGGTATTGAATATACCATGTTAACTTTACATTTTTCTTGTATGTTTTAACTATGTTAGGTGGAGTGCATTTAAGTTTTGTTGTTCATTTCTCTTCTGTGTACAGTACGTTGTAAGTTTATTAGCTGTCAGCTGTTTCCAGCTTATCAGGTTAGCTACTGCCAATTATATTTGTTTCACATTCATTGCGTCCTCTAAATACTGATCTCTGTTTTAGAGAATCACAATTTAGTATCAAATTTCAAACTAACAACCACAAAATCCAGCACATTTGTAAGTTGGTAAATAGCTGGGTTTCTTAGACATGTCAAGGATTTGACTCCTAACCATGTCTATGGAGATGATTTTATTGGGACAGAATCCACTTTGATTATCTATACATCCAAAAGAATTAATGTCAGACTATCTATTGGGGGATATTCTCCGTGCTGACCAAAAAAATTCAGATTATCAGTTTTTCTCTCAAACTCTGATCCTTAGAATTCTCTAATGTTGCACTATGCACACCCATTTATATTCTAGAGGAGTGCTAGGACCACACCCTCTTTCTTATTGGTTAGAAATTATTGACAACTTCAAGATCAGGAGAGAGTATTATTAAATAAGAAGGGGGACCCGCAGTTTTGGAGATTTCTAACAATTTCTAACTAATAGGAGAGGATGTGTACAAAAGAGTTTATTTGTAGTGCTCTTTCTTATTCTATTAAAATGATATGTCATATGTTGTTTGAAATGTTTTTGGGTATTTAATTAACTTTTGTCCATACCAGCTTCATCTTCTTAGTATTTAATCATTGTCAATTAAAGGATTTTCTTTAAAAGGTCAAAATCATGATTGATTAATTCTGTTTAATTTATTTAATTGGTTTTTTGGTCATTGGGATGCATGGTGTCCCACTTCTATGGTACATCAGACATGACTTTTTGGTGTGTGACAGGTGAAGGAATGTACTGCAGCTTTGATGCGATTTGCTAAAACAACTAACATATCAGTTATTTTGGTGAGCCTAACTATCAATCTTGTGAATTATATATCAATGGAAAATCGATCTATTATCGCACTACCATGTTTTGCATCATAATTGGTGAATTGTTCGAGTGTTTGATGTACTAAGTAGCATCTCTTGCAATAATTTACATTGGAAAAAATTTCGTGACAATAAATAGAAAATGCAACTTCGTAGGATAATGATAGGCTACTACGTGAATCCGCCTATTTAGTTTTCTTATACATTAATTACTTAGATCAATTTCCAACACTATTGTACCCTACAATATTAATGACTTAGAAGAACAGTACATTAATTACTTAATACAGGAAATTAGTAGAAAATAAAATATAATCAATACAAATCAGATTAATACACCCCTCACATATAAGATATTTTCCATAAATAGGAGATACTTTTCAACAGTTTAATCCCCTTACTCAGCCAAGACCACAATTTACAGATGCTGTTATGGTAAAATTGGAAATGTTTTACAGTTTTTGTGATCCCACAAGGTAAAAAGTCACATGATTGTGCTGAAATGGCAGTTAAACTAATTGGCGTTGTTTGTATGGATTTCATTTGTAATTTATCTTTGGGACTGTCTCTTATTGTGGCCATTGAACTGTTAGCATTTGTGATTCGATTTTTTACTTCTCTCTTTTGCGTTGTGTTTCAGATTGGACATGTGACCAAATCTGGAGAGATAGCAGGACCTCGTGTCTTGGAACATATTGTTGATGTTGTTTTGTATATGGAAGTTGGTACCTTATTACACCATTATTTCTTTGGACAGTAGTTACTTAGTATAGCTGATTTGTGCCCATCATTATGGTTTCAATTTTCATCTGCTTGCATTTAATTCTTTTTGGGCTTCTTTCACTATTTTTTGAGAACATTACTACAGTGTCTTGCCTGTAAAGCACTATATAATGGGCATGGAAAAGTATGAACATTTTGCCTCGGGGTATGTATTCGAGTTTTGCATTCTGCCAAAACAGTTATCCTAAAAGGGTGGGCTACATTTGGAGCGGGGACAAATGTGGGTTGCCCAATAATAACTTCACCTCACACCTAGGAATTGTCTAGAATGTAGAGAAATATAGCTGGTCCAATACTGGATTTAGGTGGCCTAATAATGGATTTAGGATAATTCTATAGTGGGCATATTTTTAGTCAATGTAGGATCTCAACACGATCCCTCACAATATGGAATTTTGTTATTTGATTTCTTTTACTGAAACGATTTTATTTGTAATAATGAGTAAAAAGGAGAATAAAGTATAGTGGGACAAGAGTTACATTGCCAATAAATTGTTTATTCCTTTCTAAAATTTGTTATGGTCACAAAACGCATATTTCTTATTTCTTTTTGCCTGAATAATTGCTATTTATTTTACAATATTACATTTCAACTAAATGTGTAATTTTATGTGTAACTTTTTTTCTGCATATTACTTGTTGAATCAGCAGGTTTCATTTCAGTTTTCCCCGTGCTAATTTTTCATATTAATGCTCAGGGTGAGAAGTACTCTCCTTATCGAATGCTTCGGGCTGTGAAAAATCGCTTTGGTTCCACTGATGAGGTATGTTATTGCCTATTACATTTAAGATGTCTTCCTTGGTTGTAATTATTTTGTTTCTATTAATACTTCTGAAGAACCATGTTATCAGTACGCTTAATGTGAATATCATGAACAGTGTGTACTACTAGCATTGATTTCTTGCATTTTACGTTTGGACCATGTCATTTATTTCTTGCTTTTTTCTTATGTTCTATTTCTATCGTTAGTATTTTTCTGTGATTCTTACTTTTGAGAGTGTGTACCTTATTTGATATATCTAGTACTGAGTTTAAATTCTTCAAGCACCGAGGCATGCATATGAACTTCTGGGTGAAGGACTGAGACTATTTATTATGGTAACATGTTGACATTTCATCGCTTAATCTAGCTAAATTTAGAAGCTACTTTGTGTGTTATTATGTAAATTTCATAATGGCATTTGGTCATCTATCTTTTATTACCTTCTAACGACTTGAGAAAATTGATGTTCTATCTGTGTTAATTTTTATTTATATGATCAGCTTGCAGTTCTTGAGATGTCACAATCAGGACTCCAAGTTGTTTCAAATGCCAGTGAAATGTTTCTCACTCAACAACACTCTGATTCAAATGTTTTAGCTGGACTTGCTATTGCTGTAATAATGGATGGTACTAGAACTTTTTTAGTTGAAATTCAGGTAATTTTCTTAATGTCCTTGAATCAAAAAGCTCTAAGTCCATTGTGTATTTTCTTCTATATCCTATATCTTGAGAAACTTCACCATTGTCCTTGTCATTAATTGTGGATATGTTTAAGTAATTGCGAGCAGTGGTGCATAAAATGTGATTGGCTCCGTTGTTAGCTGATAAATACAATGGTAGTGGCTTCTAGATTTAGGATTATGAATAGATAGGTGGTGAAGAAGCCTAACTATCCTTACTTATCATCTAGAGATTTTTTGTTAGGCCATCTCCATTGCAAGGGTCATTTGAGATCTTAATTTATTTTTTGTGGGTTCTACTGTGCCACATCACTTTTAAGATTTTTTTACGACTTTTATTCCTATACAAGAGTCTTATAAGACTCACTCTAATTAATGTTTTATTTTGTTATTGACAGAAATATATCTTTCCAAGAAAGAAATATATTATTTTATTTTGATGACTTGGGATCTTAAATTTATGTTATGTCAATATACTCCAAGGAGGAGGTCTTAAACTTTTGAATTATGATTCTGAGTATGACTATAGCAATGGAAATGCCCGTAGAAGTAATTGTGTGAATTCCTCAAAGCTCGTCACATTATTTTAATCATGTGTATGTGATAGATATTAAGAATACACCTTAATTTTCATCATTGTGCATTGTGCTCATCGTTATTATTTATACTCTAATATCCTTTTAGAAAACTGGTGGATTGATTTCAAATTTACTCTTCAGGCACTTTGCCTTACACATTGCCCAGTTTCGAGTTCACAATCCAATGGGATCCAGCCAAACAAAGCTAATATTATTAAATGTGTAAGCCACTTTTGATAATTTATTTACAATATTTCATAATCTTCCCGTGTAGTAATTTATTTCTCCTTTATTTTAAAGGGAAAATGAATGAAAGGGATGCTTGATGGGGATATTGGTTCTCTTGTTTCAAATATATCCTGCCGGAATGAAATTTGTTAAATTGTGCATTGATTATTGCGCTGTTCCATGAACTGTAGGTACTTATAAAGCAAGCAGGTCTTAATCTCCAAGATAATGTAAGCTGGTTTATAAATATGTTATATCCTCTCTTAGGATTTTTTCTTATATTTTAATTTTCTTTCTTATTTAATTAAGATCTTTATAATCGTATGAATATCTAATTAGAATAAGATTTAACCAGTTTATGTATTACTAAGCAAACTTTAAAGGGAGTGTTAGAAATATAAGAAATATCTAAAGATATTATCTTAGAATGAGTATCTTAGGATTTATTCTTCTCATATTTTGATTTTTTCTGTATGTCATTAGCATCTTTATAATTGTGGTAACATCTGATGTGAATCATATTAATTAGAATATGATTTATAGGCATATCAAATCATGTACTCATTGTCATCAACTTATATAAAATGTACTCTGTTGTGTTTACATACCCAGTTCAGCATCTCTTGCATCTATGTGTCTCTCTTTCAACAAATATAATGAAAATAAAGATGCGGAAATAAACAGAGGTGCTGGTGTTAAGTATGGGGAACCAACAAACATTAACCATTTTAGTGAGAGTATGTGGGAAACTGATGTGATGAACTATTCCACATTTAGCAAACTATGTTCCTGTGGATTGAATTTCCTCACTGCCACTAGTTTGTACGGCCTTGAGTTTGATGTTGAATTGCACTTCAGTTAGCTCCTTAAAGTAAGAGGGAACAATATAAGCATCTAGTTTAAGGATATGTATTTGGTGTAAGCATCAAGGCATTCATGTTCGTAAAGGTGGCCACAATATTAAGTGGCAGGTGTTGTTCCCCACAAGTAACAGTAATGAAGCTCAAAAGATGCGGTGTACACTTTTGTGGGTTCATGGGAGGGGTCTATGCGCTTTACCTAGACAACTTGACAAAAATTAGCCATGATTTTTTATTAGGGACAACAATATTACATAGTGAGAGAGACACTTCTAAGGCTTCATTACAAGGATTTTAAAATCTACAATGCCACATAGTATATAGTGTATACACTGTTGCTGAAGGATTATTTCACATGATGTTTAGATCCAGAATCAAGATACAATGAGCTGAGCAATAGCAGCTGAGTAATCAAATTAGCATTACTTAGCACTCCAACCTCGTGTTCTAAGATAATATCGCTAAAGTCAATCGTGACATTCGATGTATAGTTTGCTTTGAAGCTTGAATTTTGTCCATCAAAGGTGTCTTTGGTGGGTTAAGAGAAGGGGTGTACACAAACTTAATTATTGTATCTGAAGCATTTTTCGCATTAGGGTTTGATGTTTTGGTCACGATTTTGTCATTAGAAAACGTCTCGATGTGTTAGAATAAGATATCTAGTCAAAGGCTAAGCAGTAGTAAGAGTGGTTTGAAACCTTCCTATTTGTCCTCATAAATGAGGCCAATGTTCCAAAATCAGATATTATCATTTGGGCCAATTGTCACATCTAAGGTATTATCCTCAATGACTTTGTTATGGTTTTTTCCTCAAAATGCGTCTCAATAAGTTATGAGAGGAGGGTATATATAAGTTATCCTTGACTTTGACTCTTAAACGATGAATGTTGTATGTTGAAATAGTTAGATAGGCATGATCCTGTTGGTGTGATGATGAACATGGGTCAGCTCCCTAATGCCAGGAGAAGGAAAGGGAGATAATGTATTTGTTTAGGCCAGTACCTGGGTTTGTTCATTGAGAAGGCCCAATCCAATTTGAGTGTGACTACACATATGACAACCACAAATGCCCGAGGGACTGTTGGGCTAAGATGAAGTCGGGTGTGACCCAATGATATAATGCTGGTAGCAAACACCTATGTCAGGTTCTTTTTTTGTGGCAAATCTGGTAATGAACTTAGGAGTGGCCAGCGAAACATTCCCCTGGAATGTGGAGCTTGTGAGTTGTGGTTGTTGAAAGTTGAACACAGGTAACCTCTGATGGTGGTGCTTGAGTGATGTTTCTTGAGATGCCTTATGTGAGAGTGTTCTTACTCTTCTCAATCTTATCCAACTTTAAGAATATCCCAAGGATATTTATCTAATATGTATTTCCTCATCTTTCCACTTGTACAACAGGCCGTGTTTTTGAATGTTGTTAGCGGATTCACAATAACAGAAACTGCTGGAGATCTTGCAATAGCAGCTGCAATTTGCAGCAGGTTCGTGTTCTAATTTATTTTAATGATGTTCATTCTTGTTGGTCTGACTTTGCCCAATGTAATGTGAGGGTTGAGAAGTTAACCATTTTATGCTTCTTGTTTCGATAAACGATTTTAATAATACCAATGTTCAATAAGTTAGCTGGCACTATCGACATGAATTTCTTCTTTTTTTTGCAGTACAATATTGTAGAATTTGGTAGAATTTATTTGTTATCATTATTGTCTTTTTTTCTTGTTTCCAGTTTCTTGGAGTTCCCTATTCCAGAGGGGACTGCTTTCATTGGTGAAATTGGCCTTAGTGGAGAGCTTCGCATGGTAAGTAAGCACATTTAATGTTTTAATTCTGCTACTCACAACTATGATATTCAGCAATCAATTTAAGAGTTTTCAATAGCGTAGCAATGTGTTGATTATTATATAGAAGGATTTGCAGATGTTAAATTTGCTTTGGATTTCAGTCTACAGAAGTCTTTTGTTGTAAAATTTTCAGATCAGTTGCCTGCGAGATTTTATGTGTTTTGAATTAAGTGGCATTTTCAGTTTTCTACATAGTTAGGAAAATGGTGCAAAGGATTGTATTGTTGAACTCTGTTGTGGAGTGTATTTTTGAATTAACTGGTCGGTTTTTAGTTCAGATGAACAATAATTTATGATATGGCTAGGTTAAGCATTTTTGTCCAAAATACGCATTTGAAGTTGTGATAGGACTATGGACCTAAATTGTTACTAATTACTATAGTTGGCCCAAAATGGTATAGGAGGGAATAACTTGTGTGAAGCATCTACAGAGTGAGAGTCGGTTAGAAGAGAGAGAAGACACATGTGCTTAGTTCTAGGTTGTCTTTATTAATAAATTTATTTATCTTGCTTAAAAAATGAGAAAACTAATGTGATCGGATCTGTCTATAAAGGGTGATGTGGTTTCCTTCGGTCTTTTGAAAAACGATTTGTTTAGTAGTAAATTCTAAGACATCCTTTCCATTTGAAAACAACACTTTTTGTTTTCTAAGAAAAGCTCATTTACTTGGATTGCTTGTTTATTCTATCAATGGTTTAGCCTGGTGATTTATTTGTTTAATTAATGATACAGGTTCCTAGAATTGATAAAAGGGTTAACACATTGGCAAAGCTGGGTTACAGAATTTGTGTAGTACCAAAGCAAGCTGAAAAGCTTTTGGAAACCGAAGGTCTAGAGAAAATGAAAGTTATAGGCTGTAAGGATCTCAAAGAGGTTATTAACGCTGTATTTAGTAGAGATAATAAATAAGTGATGCCAGAGATAATAATTAAGTGATGCCGGTGGTATTATGCAGATCTCACTTTCTTTTGATATCTAAGTTGTTATTAAAAAGTCTGTAAATACCTAAGTTGTTATTCAAAAGTCTGTAAATACCGCAAAAGATGTATTGATTTGGTTTTTTCCCACCTCAATTATCTAATTTGAACTTATGCTAATTCAATTGGATCATTTAACATACGTTGTATCTGCGCTCTGTATACGGCCTGTTTAGTCTGCTATTTCTGGATGATTCTGTCCGTCTGAGGTTTGGTGTTCTGTTCTTTCCTCTCTCACTGCTGTGATATCTTTTGGATTCAAGAAGCTAGGCTGATGGGTGGAAGATAGTAACCTTGCCCACATCCTATCAGTTATCACAACCCTCTTCTCTCCCTCGTTTATCAGCTGCACGTACAAAAACAGCTTTCTGTTTAAGATAAGCTAGTAATATAGTGCAAGAATAGCATCTTTACAAAACCAAAAAAAGGTGTTCAATTTTACAGGTTCATTCAAGATAAAAGGAGAATTCAGGCAGGACCAGCAGCCTAACTGCCAAGTAGTTTGTTCCTTGTGGCAGGTATGAAAGGAACCAAGCAACTGGCATAGCAAATAGATTTGGTAGAGTGGCAAGAACTTACATGAAATGGAATGTAACAATTTCTGCCATTAACTGGACCCACGGTGAAGCCTGTGTATCCTGCCATTGCACCATGAACTGCACTTTGGGCAAGGAGGGTGCAGTATACATTATCAGATGCATTACTTGGTATAGCACGGATCATGTAAGTAGGATCTGCGAGACAAACTTTTTATTGGTCACATTTTTGTTCTTTAGTAAATATACTGTTAAAAGAAGAGAGCTTACCAATGTACTTCAGATTAATAGGCATTTTTTGACATTTTGCAAAGTGATCCTACAAAAAATGAATATTTAAATGTAAAAACATAAATGGAAAATTAAGTAAACGCAATGTTTAATGAGTTTCCAGAGAATTCACAATTGGATGCGCTGCGTAAGCAAGTTCGACTATTGATGTTGCTGTGATTCTTAACACCGAACAATTTTTCTAACAGTTGAAATAACTTCATTGAAGTATGTTGTTACTTTGAAATTTTTCAATGAGCTCTACGTTTAATCACATTACTTACTGTTTTTGGTGAACTTTCGAGTTACCAACTTCAAAACTGCCCACTTTAAAAAGCTTAGGGTAACTATTCAAGAAAATTTAGACATTTAATAAATAAGCATATTTTTTACCTTAATTTTCTGGGATAACCACAGACCAACATCTGGGAGTAATTTGTCGGCAGAAGCCTCCTGCTTATTAACAATGGACGGGTTGCCAGAAAGAAGCTCCTGACCTGCGCCTTCAGCAATTACTATAACCATGTGGCCTTGCTCCTTCAGTCTTCTCTCAATGAACTCCAACAGTCCTCCTGGACCATCCATATAAAAGGGCGATTCTGGAATCAGGCAGCAGTCCACATCTCGGCTGGCAAGAGTTGCATACATGGCTATAAATCCTGCATGAAATGTCAATATTTGGTGACTGTAACAAACAACTAATTCAAGACAGGGCGAGATATAAGAATGACAAGAACAATATTTCTTCCTGTTTTGATCAGCAACAACTTTCATGATTTATATGGTAAATAATCAATAATTCAACACGATAGATCTCTTGAGGGAAACTCTTTGGAGGATGTTATGAAAGAAAAAACTAAGTCTCAAGGTCAGCATTTAATAGATGATTAGTAGTAGTAAGAATACTTAAAGGCACTGGACAAACTTAACATAATTACTTGAATTCCAGAAGATGTGCTAGAAATGAGAAAGGGCCAATATTCAGAAACAATATGAGGAGATCAATAAATAACCCAAATGTATGTCAAACTATAAGAGATTAAAGATGTCCATGTGTTTGTAAAATGGTTAGAGACACTAACCAATTTTCTGGAATGAAAATGACCCTAGATGATACTAATGTAGCCACAAAAAGGAAAAATAAGAGAATTTTGACAAGGATTTGTGGAGTACAATCAAGCATCATAGTTGCATATTAGTCCATTCTATGATCTTCAATACTTCAATGATACCATTAAGCTAAAGTTGTATACTGTCAAAGAAATGAACGAAGCTTACCACTGTAACGGCCCATTAATTTTACAACACCAATACCATTCTCTGCGCTTTCTGCTTCCACGTGAGCAGAACTGATAGCTCGTTGTGCCTCTTCGACAGCAGTGTCGAAGCCAATTGACTTATCAATAACCTGATTCAAATACAGAATAACACTAAATAGATGATTCTTTAAACTCAAATCCATTTTTCCTTTTCATCAAAAAGGCATAAAAGTATAGCAATTTTCACATGTACAATTTGCAATTAAAGTATCATTACTGGGATATCATTGTCAATGGTTTTTGGAATTCCAACTACTGCAACTTTCAAGCCACGCCTTCTAACTTCCTGCATGAATAACTAAATCTCATGACTACAAATTTAAAGTGGAAATTATTATACCCCAAAAACTTTCAAAGCATATGCCATCACCAAATTAGTTTGTGAATTAATTACCTCAAAAATCATAGCTGCTTCATACTGAGTTCCATATCCTCCAAGTATATAAACCTGATTAATGCCCCGGTCCTCAATGCTATCAACAATCTTTGAGGTGTCATGTCCACCATATGATGTCCCAAGGATTGTTCCACCACGTTTGTGGATATCGTTCACAACCTTTGGTGTTAAAGGAACTGTATTTCGTGAATAAAACCCTGGATATCCTCCCTACATGTAACCAAACACTAGATTTACACTTTAATCACACACATCCTCACTAGAAACTACTCAATTCCTGCCAAAATGGCAAATAAAGCTCCTAATCTGTTACAGTTATAAGTACAGACACATACTTCAGTGATGTTATAATTGGTCCATAAATGATACCTCTATCCCCAGAACTTTGTGCACTCTATACATATGATATAAGCCGCATACTATTTCTCTTATAACTGTATTTAGACCAGGACAAAGTCCACCGCAAGTGACAATACAAGCGTACACTTCCTCTGAATCAAAATATACCTGTTAAACATTCAAATACCGTTATTTTCCCATGCATTACATTGGTGAAATCAAGGTCTTACTTTTGATAAAAAAAAAAAAGGTAAACCTTCTGAGCTGGCCCAGCTCGCCGAAAATGGGTCCCTCTTGGACTATTTTTGTGTACAACTATCTGCACGATGAAACCAATTCTGAAACACCGCAACAATGGTAGAAACAGAAACCCATCTACTAAAAGGTGAAAATTCAAACCTGTTGCGCAACTGTATCATCCACATTCACATAATATTGTCTGTGGAATAAAAAATTATCCAACTTAGTCATCAGGAACATTCCAACAGTGACTACACAACACAGTAAATCAACACCAGAAAGAATATATAAAAAGTTTACTACAGATTGGCTTACGCAACAACTGAATAGGAAGGATTGTCTTGTAACGGATCTGGATAAGTCTGCATGATTAAAAAAAGGAATCATATGCTAAGAATCAAACAGAGTAAACAGTCCATAGTCTTGATCAGAAGTCACCCAATTTGTTGACTTTTATAATAATTATCTAAAAAATCATATCTAGTATGATCTCTAACTGATTCAAGATATAATTTTTTTCATAATAACTATTAAAAATCATACCTAACAGATATTGACTGACAGTGTAAGTTAAACTCATAATTTAAACACACCCACTCAAACCAGAAATTAAGTTCTTTTAGTTGCGGATGAACAGAGGGAGAAGTAAGAGCCTTACGGGGAGGTTAGGGATGTAATCAGATAGATGAGGAACATCTTCAAGTACGAACCCAGAAGCTGCTGTGGTGGAATCCAGCATGGTGTTGTCAGATTCTGTACGATACCTCAATTGAATTTGCAAGGTTTTCGTGGAACTCGAATGTTTCACCTACAGACCTGAAATCCTAGGAAATATCAAACCAAATACTATGTATGTATGTATGTACCATGAAACATAGGTAATGGCACAACTAAAAACCAAATAGTTATTCACGAAAAAGTTTTTGATTTGTCATGAAATATATGAAGTACAACTGGATGGCATTTTCTATAGAGAAAACAAGAAACTGAAACCAACAGGCGTGGACGGACTTTACGTTAGAGCCAACTGATTCTGCAGAGATGAAGTCTTTGTCTGAGAGCATGCGTGATGAGATCATACTCATACTATAGTGTTTGCTTTAATTTCTATTTGATTTTTTTTTTCTTTCAGGACCACCAATTTTGTTTTATCTTTTTCTGGAAAAATGCTTGATACTGTTTGTGAGCTTATTCTCCAATTTGCATGAAGCACACCCACCAGAGAGTGTTCACCTTTATTTGAGATGAAAGGGCACCGTAGAATGATCATGGGCCAATAATTTATGCAATAAATAAACGTAACCAAGTTTTGGCTGCTGTTTTCTTAACCACAAATTAAGTCACCAGCTGTCATGGCTCTTCAATAAAAATTAAGATTATTTATTTTATTTCTCATAGTTTTGTGATACACATCATAAAAGCATAGAATAAGAGAAAAAAAGTAGCTATAAGAGTCAAATGCAAAGATTGAATTTTGTTCCACTGATCTGTGTTAATTGAAAGCATTCAATTTGGACCATCCTAGACCGTCCCCTAGTCACCTTTACCAAATTCGATTGCTTCATTTCATTTCGTTAGTTAGCTTTGTCCTTTACTTTTTCATGTTATTTTATTCTATTGAATTAAAATTCAATTATTGTAAGTTTTTTATATATATTAATGCATACAATACTTTTAACTTTAGTATGTTGTAATATATGTTTATTTATTTTTATGTTGTCTTTTAAATTTAATATATTACTTAAGAGATTTAAATTTAAAATTATAGGAATCTTAAAAAACTATATATTATAATTTTAAACTTGACTTTTAAACTTATTTATAAAAAGGGGTTGCGCAAGCTAGCATGTTAGTAGCCTGTGGATTGCGTCATGACAATTTGAAGTAAATTACCAAACTCCACCTCCTTTCTCGTCCATATTTCTTTTTTACCACTATTATGAAAAGTAATTCTACTTAAATCATTTAATAAATGTCGAAATTGGAATAAAATTAACCTTTCGCACGTCACTTTATTAAACTTGTTTTTAATTTGGAAAAGCCAATACTATCATACTCAACTTCCTCCTTTCACAAAATAATTATCTATAAAACTTGGAAGTTGAGAATTTCATTTTTTTTTCCATCAAATTTCCAATTACATTATCTATTTCCATAGTATATATACATATAACAGTGACAATGTTGACTCTACTTTTTCTTTTAAAAATTGAAAACTAACAATGTTAAAGAAGTAGACAATTCAATAGTTAACAACAAATTTTCTAGTGTCGACTTTCCTAAATTAATAAAAAAATCAATTTTAATAAATAAAATTTTTCAGTGTGAATTTTCTTCTAGATTAGCTTTTTAAGGCCCATTTACTCTATTTTGGTAAAGTTATTTTTTATTGTTGTTGCGCTATTTAGGTGAAATTTCTTACTATCTACGTTAGGATGGTAAACTTAAACTAAACAGAGACACATAATTGGATAGCCTCGTCGTTTTTCTTTATAAAACCAATAAAAAGAAGTTATTTCTGGTTTTTTACTTTAACTATACCCCATTTTAACTTACAGCCATTTCTTCAATACAATAAAATTTAAATATATTTTAAAACCGATAAAAGGAATATGATTTGAATGTGTTTAATTTTTCAGAAATGTAAAATTATTAATTTTAATATTTATGAATTTTAGTTTTGATTTTTATAAACTGTTTTTCTTTAGGTCTAATTCTCAAAAATCTCAAATTGCTACTTTTAATCAAAAGTTCACTTTAAGATAGACAAATAATATTTCTTTTAGAAATTTATAAATATTTTTTTAAAATTGTCATATTTTAACATTATACCAAACATTAGGAATCTTATATGGGATGGTCGTGAAATCTTATATGACACTATAATATCCTTTATTTTTATTATGTTTGTAATTTTCTTTTTTCTGGCTATATCAGTACGTATTCAAACAAAGCGTAAAAGTTGTGCATGGCACAAGCACTTGTATTAACATCCTCATTCAAAAGCCTCTTTTTCGCTTCTCTTCATCAGACTCAGATTCATTATAGTAAATTGCAGCCACCTTTATTGTCTGAACTCTCAAGGGATTCATTTTTTTCTTCATGTATAGCGCTGCAGCTTCACGTCTCACCCTTCCCAAGGTCATTATCACCAACCTCTCTTTCGCATTTTTCTTTAGATCTCAACGTTGTTTATTAAAAAACAAATCTTTTTCTTTTTTGAAACCACCCAGAAAATAAATTTTCCATTTTGATTGGTTTTGTGGGAAAAAACATTTCATTTTTTTTTTATTTTACGTTGTGAGAAATGCTTCTTTGCTGCATTTTAATCCTGTGTGAGAATCCCACGTAACCGGTTTTGATGACTCTATGTTTGTTTTGAGATGACATAATCCACTGCATGTTAGGTGTTTGTTTCATGTTTCAAATCAGCATTTTCCTGTCGGAAAATGCGTATTATATGATTCATTGTGGTTCTTTTCTAGAGACTCGTTGGTTGGAACTCAGTTGTGTGATTAAAACATGTGAGTAGGGAAATGGGAGAACCGTGGGAGCCTCTGGATTTGCTTCAAGAGGTTTATTCAGCTGGCTTACTGGGGAATCTTCCAGTTCTCTTCCTCCTCTGGACACCCCACTTACAGGGTTTCCCCCGCCATCTTCACTGCCAGATTATGTCGAACCAGGAAAGACCAAGATCACAACTCTATCCAATGGTCTAAAGATAGCATCAGAAACCTCACCAGTATGTGAAAATGTTTATAGCTTTCTATACGTTGACATGTTTAATGATGGTGTTGACACTTTTACTAATATAGTATAAATGATGTGTATGTTTTGGTTGTCAATCAGAACCCTGCTGCCTCAATAGGGTTATATGTTAACTGTGGTTCCCTCTATGAGACGCCATTGTTAAGCGGCGCATCTCACCTGCTCGAGAAAATGGCCTTCAAGAGCACGACAAACCGAAGCCACTTTCGTGTTGTGAGGGAAGTGGAAGCAGTGGGTGGTAATGTAGGAGCCTCAGCCTCTCGGGATCAAATGGGCTATACTTTTGATGCTCTGAAAACTTATGTTCCACAAATGATTGAATTGCTGGTTGACTGTGTAAGGAATCCAGCCTTCTTGGATTGGGAGGTCAACGAAGAGGTATATTTGCTTTGTTTATGAATCTCTTCTTTGAAAAACTGGTTTTAACAGTCCCTTTTATTAATATAGTTATAAAATCTTTAAAGTTATATTTTTTTATATTTATTATTATTATATTAATAAAAGAAGTTGTTAAATGTTGTGTTTTGGAAAAAGGGCTATTAATGCATAAATATCCCAAACAATTTCTTATTCTTTCTTTCTTAGCATCTACTAAATCATATGCACAGAACAAGGTTTAATATTTCTTGCTACTACTTATTTATAAGGACCAGATATTTTGGTTTGTGGAATTTTCAAAATTTCAGTTCTCTTGTTAGTAAAGTATTTTGCATACATTTCTTTTTCCTTGTGTGTAATAAGCAAAGACATTGTGGGGAAATCTTCCCCTCTTTCACTTTAGTTTCTGTCACACACATATATATCAGTTATTTCTGGTCTTCTTAAATAATCTGTTGGTACAGCTTCGAAAGGTGAAAGCAGAGATAGGAGAGCTATCAAACAATCCCCAGCGCCTACTTATGGAGGCAGTTCACTCTGCTGGTTATTCCGGAGCATTGGCTATGCCACTTTTGGCTACTGAATCAGCACTGAACAGATTAAATGGCTCCATGTTAGAGGAATTTGCTGCCGTAAGCTCTGTTATCATTTTCGATACTTCATGAAAGCTACTGGCATTAATTGTTCAAAGCTAAAATTTCTGACAATGTATTTGAATATCTGAATGTCATTGGATGTGGAAAATTAGGAGAATTTTACTGCACCTAGAATGGTACTTGCAGCATCTGGGGTTGAGCATGAAGAACTTCTATCCGTTGCTGAACCACTTCTCTCTGATCTACCAAGTGTTCCACATTCCGGAGAACCAAGTTCTACATATATTGGGGGTGATTTTCGTCAACAAGGTGAATCAGGGGTGTGTATTAATTTGATTCTAGACCACTTGCATTTGCACATGTTTCTCCTTTTACCATTTGTCCTTCCAAATGCTGTATATTATTACTTATTTCCTGAAAAATTGTCACAAGGGCAGGGTGCACATGTAGCTATTGCCTTTGAAGTGCCTGGTGGCTGGAAAAAAGAGAAAGAAGCAATTGTTTTGACCGTTCTACAGGTACTCGTTTTGTATGAGTCATTATGATTTCAAGAGATCTCGTGTCTATATATTTGCATATTTTCTTTTGTTGGCCATCATGCACAAGAAAAGGAGGAAAGAAGGAGTTGAATGGAAGTAACATTTCTTAGTACTGCAGATGCTTATGGGAGGAGGTGGGTCATTCTCAGCTGGGGGACCTGGCAAGGGAATGCACTCAAGGCTATGTAAGTTTAAACTATATATCAGTGATTTGATTTACCTTTGCCACTATGATCTTGAATTTTTCAAGTTTTCCCGTTTGAGTAGAGTTTTCTCTCTTTTTTTTTCTTTTATTTCTATATGAAGTCAAGTTCACTATTTTCTGTTCACATATCAGTAGATCATCTCTGAAGCTTTTAACTTGTTCTTTTATACAATGGAATCCAGATCTTCGTGTCTTGAATGAACATCAACAGATTCAATGTTTTTCTGCATTCAACAGTCTCTTCAACAATACAGGGTTATTTGGCATATATGCAACCACAGTAAGGCACAATCTTTTCTAAACATAGATGTGATGCCTCTTTTTACTGTTTTTTCTGAATTTTTTTATTCATTGAATGGCTGGGTTAGTGTGTCTACAAAAAATAAGTCTCCTTCTATAGTCTATTTCTAACACAGCTCAAGATATTTAAAATGTACTTCTACGTTGAAGTTGTCTTGAACATTGATCCGGAAATAAAATATATCGTAGAATTCCGCATGGTATCAATGACCCTCCAATCCCTTCCTCATCCAATTTGTCATAAGTGCACACACTAGTTTTCCTATCGACTACTTTATTTTCCTCCTTCTTTTAAGCTCTTTGGAATTTTCGACAGTGTACTTTTCATAGTATGAATTTTTGAGCTCTTTTTCATGTGTCAATATAGAGCTCTGATTTTGTGGAAAATGCTGTGGACCTAGCAGCCAGAGAATTAATAGCACTCGCATCACCAGGACAAGGTTTAATCTGTCTGCCTTGCTTTTTGTCTCCTTTTGTTAATCCTGATATCTGCCAAATTAAATATGGGCTTCCCACAATGGCAGTTTCACAGGTACAGCTTGACCGTGCCAAGGAATCCACCAAGTCTGCAGTACTAATGAATTTAGAATCCAGAGTATGCTCTCTCTCACT
>Ga0099825_1000858_pt1 | contig 35987 bp, 12 predicted proteins | sample SiratroredBW_FD_76838 | JGI IMG/M metagenome (GOLD analysis project Ga0099825, IMG submission 76838) | Root nodule microbial communities of legume samples collected from California, USA - Siratro red BW | ecosystem: Host-associated > Plants > Roots > Nodule | place: USA: California | collected...
ACCTCAAGCACCTGCACAAATAAATAATTCAAAGGATGCTTTGCAAATTCCAAGTGGACCAATCACCAGGTCAAGGGCCCAAAAACTGAAAGAGGCATTGATTGGGCTGATTCAAGACATTTTCACTGTGCAAACAAAGTCTAAGATTGAATTGAAGCTTCTTAATTTGATATGGACTGATGAAGGAATTAAATGAAGGAGATTTGGGCTAAAAGCAAATCATTTGAAGAGAAGGGCCATAGAAAATGCATCACCAGATTTAATTTAAGTGTAAATGGGCTATTTTAGGCTTAGGTTAGAATATGAAGAGTCACCCATTATTTTGTGGACGAATTTTAAATTTTTTATTTTGATGTATGTTGATTAATTTTCTATAGGGCTTAGAGTAGGCATGCTTAGTAAATTGAGTTTTTCGTTTTCCCATTTGATGTAATTAATTAGTCATCTATAAGTATGCCAAAAAGTTGCTGCATTAAATTTGGAGGCTTCTAGGCTATTGAAGAGTTAGGTTAGTTTTTTAGAAGCTGAAAGGTCTACTTTAAGTAAGAAAACACATGTAAACAACAACTTTGAATTTGAGAAAATTTCAGAAGTGAGGGTTTCTCTCTTGAGTTCTTCATTGGACTTGCAACTTATCAAGGGCTGATCATCCTTGTGGTGTTTTTCATACTTTAGGGTCTTTGTTGCGTTTCTTCTCCGCAAGACCAAAGGTTCTGAGTAGATCATCCTAAATCTGAATACTTAGGGATCTTGGGGGCATACTACTCTTTGTTGTGGGTTCTGAGGATTATTCCTAATCGGGTTCACATCAGACATTAACTCGGAAGGTGAAAGTCTGATACAGAAAAAAATCGAGATCACACGATTTTTGTGAATTTGTTCGACGATCCATACGATCTTGCTATTTAATGATCTTAAGTGGAATTTGTATCGTACTAAGCATGTAAAATCGTAAAATCTTACGATTTTACGAGTAAACTATCGATTTTAACTACTATGCTTATTTTATTCTATTTTGTAATAATCTAGATATAATATTTTTTTATGTATAAATACATATAAAGTAAAAATATATATTATTGATGAATTTGGATAAAAGAAAGTTACATGTATTCTATGTTATTATTTGTTGATTGTATATGTTTGAATGTAGTGTACAATTTATGAATTGAGATACATATGACGTAAATTGATAGTTATTATGTTACCTATTTTTGGGAAGTCACAGTTTTGATGCACTGCTAGATAAAAATAATTATGATTGTATCAATGTTTTGATGAAATATACTCAACTACCTAATCACTTCCCAAATAACTATTGATGTTTAGGTTCAATCATCAAAAGTGGTATATGAATCCATATGTTTGATACTTCTTGTGGTTTTAGGTCAAGTCGTCTTATTATTTGTGGTTGTGATTATAGGCCCTCATTGTTTGGAAGGTTTATTAAGATTAATATTTAAGGCTTAGAAAGACCTCACTCCTTTTATATTTTACTCCTTTTATGTTTTTGTTTTTCATATGTACATGTTGTAAGAGTAGAAGAAGAATCAGCTCAATAAGAATTGTTAAGAAAGAATCTTTGAAAGATTTTCTAAATTATAGTAAAATACAATATATATATATATATATATATATATACACATTATGATTTAGAACTCTTATTGTACAAAACTTATATTATGAATATTTACAAAGGATGTAAAATGTAGACATGCATTTATATATATGAAATGATATTATAAGTTATATTCTCTTTAAGAAAAATTTATTTTAAACAAAATTTACCTATAAATTCTAATTAAATAACAAATATTTATATAATAGTTGAATTATTACATTATTTTCCTTGATTTTGTTGTTGTCGAGGTTATGCTAATGTTTTATGAGTTCAGTAGATGAAGTTCCTTTATTTTTCTATATTTTCACTGTGATTTACTTTATTTATTAGATTCATGATATTTCTTTACTAGTAGAATTATGAAAAATGATATAATACTTACAAAAATATATATATTAAGAAAAGGACGTCATGATTATCACATCTAAGAAGGAATTTTTGTCATCACTATTCTCTTATTAGCACTTTCAAGTAATTATAATATTTATTTTTTATTTTTTATTTTATAAATTAGATAAATGTTAAATACCATTTCAATTATAAATTTTATCATTTAGTTGTCATACTAGTATATTAATTAATAAATTTTGGCGTTTACTATTTTGTTGACAAAATATTTTTGTTTAACTTATTTGGAAAAATCTTTCAAAAAATAATATCGAATCATTTTTCACAACTTTAGGAGACATATAAAATTGGTGGTAATATTAACTTATGTTATATAAACAAACTTTCTATACCAGTTAAGACAGGACATAAAAGGTTAGTCATCTACTCTTTAATCAATGTGAAGTATAAAAAATAATTCATTTTAAAAAGTTCTTTTTCTAATAATAACTCTAGATAGTTTACATTCAATAATTAAAAAATTTCAAATGCAGAGTCAAATAATTCATTTTTTTTTACTAAAGAAAAGTTAAACAATATGGTGTAAATTACAAATATAATTTTCTTTAGGAAATTACAAATATAATGACTATGAGAATGTATGTAAATTTGGTTGCACTAAAGCCAGTTCCCCGTGAGCCACTTCTTTCATCCAATAATGGATTTTCAAATGCATAAATTAATGTATCATACATCTTGGTGGCTAAATTAAAAAGTTGATGGTGTAAAATCAGATGCAAAATATTGGTGCATCTTTTATACACGGAGGCGTTTAAAAAATAGCTTTTACGAAAATAATGAATTATTTTTGTAGTAAAATAAGTTAATAAAATTAGGAGATTTGTGGGAAACATAACATATTTATCAGTAATTAATATTTGTAAAAAAGAATATTAATTTATTGTATTATCTAAAGAATCATAGTAGAATCGAACAAATGATATTTAAGCAGAATATAAGTGAAAATGCTTTTGAAAAAAGGTACTTTCTCGAAAAATGATTTTGGAGAAACATTTTAAAATGAAAATTAATTAGAGGTTTCTTCATGAAAATTAATATTATTTCGTATTTCAGTTTTTGTTTCAAATACAAGTCATTACACACATTCATAGAAAAATTCATAAAAAATAAACAAGATATTTTATTACGATTAGAAATCAAGAACATTAGAAATCAGAAATCATGAAAATTTAGTGTGTTAGATGTACATAGAAATTTTATTGTAATTGGTTTTCATATATATTATGTTGATTTAATTTTTCTATGTTTTAGTTTAGGTTATGTAAAATGTGTTGCTTGTAATTGGTTTTGATATATTTAATTGGTTTGGGTATATTTTGATTGACAGAAATGTTGTAAGTTGGAAAAATATTAAAACTAGCAAAACTTAAAAAAAAATATGTCACATGTTACATTAGTTAAGATATTAATCGATGTAAAAAGTCATATAGTACATTGATTAAGACATATAACCAATGTAATATATGTCACAGATAATATTCAAAATTATTTAAAAAAGGAATATTACATCGATTATGGCACTACTTGTAGTATGTCCCATATTACATATTTCTTAATGAAACCGGTCTAATATGTCTCCACAAAAAAAAAATTTGATGTATTGGAATGAGATATTACATTAGTTTCACTAAGAACCGATGTAATATGTTACCCCACATGTCAAACTTTAACTACATTAGATGGGATATGACATTGGTTGCGAGTCACAACCGATATAATAGATCTTAATTTTTTTAATTTTTTTGTCTATTAAAGATACTCTGTTACGTTGATTGTTTTTTTATAACGTATATAATATTTGGATATACTACGGTTAGTTGAAGAACCGATGTAAATAGTTATCTACATCAACATTAATTGCAGGATTAATATAAAAAGTATTTTAGAATTGATGTAAAACTCATTCTTCTACTAATGAATATTAATAGATTAGATAAATATTAAATCCTATTTCAATTATAAATGTTATTATTTAGTTGTCATTATTAAATATTATTTAGTAAATTTTGGTGTTTACTATTTTTTTTACTTGAATATTAAAATTTGATTTTGTTTTTAAAATATAATTGTTATAACTGGTTCAAATTGATTTTAATTACCTGTTGGAAAACACATACAATGGAAACAAATTCTGTAAAAGGTATGACATCTACATTAGTAAAAACTTGAGGAACATCGATTTCTTTATAAATATGTCTTTTCAAGTTTTAATTTCTTTAGAAAAAAATTATGAATATAATATTCAATCATTTTGTGCAATTTTAAAAGACATATAAAATTGATTGTAATATTAACATATGTAATATAAAAAATTAATTTTAAAAGAGTTATTTTTCTAATGATAAATCTGGATAGTTTACATTCAACCATTTTAGGAAGTCAAATAATTAATTTTTGTTTTTCTTACTAAAAAAGTTAAACAATATAGTGTAAATTACAAATATATATTTTTTAGAAGATTACAAATATAATGACTTTGTGAATGCATGTAAATTTGATTGCACTAAAGCCAGTTCCCCGTGAACCATTTCTTTCATCCAACAATGGATCGACAAAGGCATAAATTAAAGTATCATACATCTTGGTATCTAAATGAAAAAGTTGATGGTGTAAAATCAGATGCAAATATTGGTGGCTAAAAGCCAACTTTTATATGCGGAGGAGTTTAAACAATAGCTTTTAAAAAAATATTAATGATGTTTATAGTAAATTAAGTTAATAAAATTAGAAATTTGTGCCAAACATAGGATATTTATCAGTAATTAATTTTTGATAATTTATTGTATTTTTCTAAAGAATCATAGTAGAAATGAACGAATGATATTTAATCAGAATAAAAGAAAAAATGCTTTTGAAAAAAGTACTTTCTCGAAAAATGTATTTTAAGAAATGTGACGTTGTTGAGAATGTTCCTTTTTGCATTTTCCTTGTTTGGGTAAACCATTTTCTTAAAATAGCCTCCTCTTGTGTTGAACTTTGAAGGTCGCTTTTAGATTTATTCACGCGTAATCCTCATTTACTCTTCTAGAGCTGTCACGTTGGGTCCACCCTGGCAAACAAACCCGTTTACCACCCAATAAAAATCCGCCACGTCAGCACACAAAGGGAAGACAGAAGCGCACCCTATAAAAGCCTCCCGAAACCAGAAACCAGAGCCAAAGTCACCGGAGGGGCACCGTGGCGGGTGGGTTCTCTCGCGGTGCCCGGTCAGCCATGTACGGCGGCGACAGCGACAGCAGCAGCGACGGCGGAGAGCGCGGGTGGCGCCGGGAGACGCTGGACTTCCGGAACCTGAAGGTGGTGTCGGCGGTGGGACGCGGCGCGAAGGGCGTGGTGTTCCTGGCGCGGACGGTGGGAGAGGGGGGCGGGGAGTGGTTGGCGCTGAAGGTGGTGTCCAAGGAGTTGCTGAGGAAGAAGAACAGGAACGAGGGAAGGTGCAAGAGAGTCTCGTTCGAGAGACACATACTACGTCGTTTGGATCACCCGCTATTGCCTAGGTTCCGCGGCGCTTTCGAAACCGAACAACTCACTGGCTTCGCAATCGATTATTGCCACGGCGGAAACCTCCATTCTCTCCGGAAAAAGCAATCGGAGAAGACCTTCTCCGAAGAAACCGTAAGGTACAAGCCACCTCTTTTCCCATTTTTACTTTTCATCTTCACACGTTCAACAAAATCCAATTATTTTAATCATTTCTCGTTTTAACAATTTCTAATTTTTTCAAGAGGAGATTGTAAGAAAATAAAATCTGGGTTGCAGACATAATTGTATTTTAATCGAAATTGTTGGGCTAAATAATGAATGCAATTAATTATAACGGTATATAAAATATAAACAGTGTTACATATCATATAAAAATCATGAAATGTTTTTATAAGGATTATATTATCTTAATTATGATTATAACACATGTGCTTGTGTAAAAGGTTTTATGCAGTAGAATTGGTTCTAGTATTGGAATATTTGCACAAGTTTGGAGTAGTGTATAGGGATTTAAAGCCAGAGAACATCTTGATCCAAGAATCAGGTCACTTAATGTTAGTGGATTTCGACCTCTCCAAGAAGTTAAATCTTAGGTCAACTGAGTCGAGTTGCAACTCATCACCGGGTTCTGAATCGTCGCCGGAGAAGGATCGGAGAAAGCGACGATTATCACGATTCAACTGTTACTGTCATTCAGGGATATCCTTGTACGACTCAGATATATCCAGCCAACTGAACACCTTCCCATCTCCTCGTAGCATGTCAGACTCAGTGCAGAAGTCCAACTCCTTCGTGGGAACGGAAGATTACGTGGCGCCGGAGGTCATCTCCGGAGAAGGACACGACTTCGCCGTCGATTGGTGGTCGTTGGGCATTGTTTTATACGAGATGGTTTACGGAACGACGCCGTTCAAGGGTGCCAACAGGAAAGAAACGTTTCATCGTATCATAACCAAGGACCCTGATTTATCAGGTGCAACAACGCCTTTGAGGGACCTGATTCGAAGCTTGCTTCACAAGGATCCTAACCGTAGGATCCAGGTGAATGAGATCAAGAACCATCGATTCTTCAAAGGCGTCAAGTGGGACACTGTCTTGGAAATTTCACGCCCTCCGTATATTCCTCAAAATGACCTGAAGGATTCAGTAGGGTTTTCACAAAGGGAGGTAGAATCATTTGTTCATGGAATATTTTTTCCTAAGATTAAGGATAGAGAGGAGCCAAAAAACAATGAAAACCAAACCCCAAAGGAGGACCCTGATATAAAAGAGGAAACTAATAAAAATGTGTGGGTTGACAAGTTAAATCAAGATTCTGCTAAGGATGAAAATTTTTTAATTTTTTGATTTCATGTTTTTCTTCAGCTGATTTTGTTCATCCTGATGTATATCTTGTGTCCAGTATTTCTATGTAAAACCTATGTAAACTTTGTTCTTTCTTCTATTCAAAACAAGATTATATAGTTAAACTATAGTTGGAAAAATACTCTCTTAATGAATCAGCAAATAGATTCAGAGCTATATTCTGCTCAATATTCAACACTCCCACACCATGGAAGAAGAGTAACTTTATCCCAATAATTTTGATTTAGTGTTCAATGATGGTTACATTACAACTATATTTAATTTATGAATAAAAATTATATTTTTTATTGAATATAAAAGCAACTACTAGACATAAGGAAACATTTGACCATAACCCCCTAAAAATCTTCCCAACCTCTATTCTTGAGTCCTAAAATCCAACATGCAACTCATCTTAATATAAACAAAGAACGCATACCTTAAGGCTAAAGATTGTAAACACCCCTTTTTATCTCCTTTCAAAACACCTACATTACTTCCAGAATTAAATGTTTTATCTGTTTAATTTTATGGAAATTTACACAGTCCTATATTAAATGAATTCCTTTATCTATTTCCTCTCCTTAACTATCTGTTATCTCTTTTTATAATTATCTCTCACTTTAATATAAGTTTTTAATGATTAAATATAACTTGTGCTTTGATCAAATCTAATTTATTAAACATTTTAATTATGTACCAATACATACCTATTTTATTCAGTATAGGGATTAAAATACTAATTATAATAAAGAAAGAGGTATTTTAAAATACTTAATTTTATCTTTTTTTTTCTCTCTCCTTTCATTTGTATATGTTAGTTTTGGATGGAAGGACTTGTAGCATAACCAAATTATCAAATCACTTGAGAAACTGACAACAATGTCAACAAAATAAAATATATTTTAAAATTATTTATAAACCATTTAACACAAATTGTGTACGACAAAATTTTCTTATATAAATTAATATGACTTATAAGAATCATAAAATTCGGAAAATTATAATTCATACAAACGACTTAAGTTTACTTCAAGTGTTTTTATTAAAATTAACAAGTTAACCATTCACTTCTTTAACTCACTTATAATTATGTTCGATCAACATAAAAAATATTTTAATTTTTTTTTCTAGATTTAAAATTATAATTTCATAACAATTAATATATTTTGGCCTAGAAAATATAAATTTTATTTATGTTTTTATATATTATTTTTATATTTATTAACCGCTTTATCAAATAACTCTATTAGACATTATAATCTAATAAGTTCATTTATCAATTTCTCAAGAATTTATCAAACAACTTTTCAGTTGTTTTTAAATTAGAACATAAAATTTATTAAAATTTTCTTATTAAGTCAAATGTTTCAAAAAATTAACAAATTATTTCAACTTTCAATTTAAGAATACATATTTTTAACTCACAGATGAGTTAAACAAGAAAAAACTTATAAAAATCTCTTAAAATGACAAAACTTGTAAGATAAAAAACTTACTTTTGATGAAAGCTAAAAAAAATTGATGACTTTTTAAGTAAATTAAAACTACATTAAAATTAATTTCAAATGTTTTTAACATTCGATAAGTCAATGCCAGAAGACATCATACTATACAAACATAATAAGACAAAACATACATTAGACGCAAGTCACCTTCTTCCATCTTAATGTTTTTAGATTTTGACTTTAAAGGAAAATTCAATTTAAAATAGTTTATGATTTCCAAAATTAATAAAGTTTATATAGGTAGAAAGCTTAAGAAGCCTAGTTTTATTAGACGTGATAACACTTTTAAAATTGTTTACCAATTAAAATATACAATTCCAAAAAATTAAGTGACTTTATCCAAACTTTTGAGAACTCAAGTATCAATTTCTAAAAATCATATCTCTATTTCAATACAATTTCAAGTGATTTAAAAGTCTAATTAGATACTATTAATTTTCAATAAAATTAATTTTAAATAATTTAAATGAATAAAACATGAAAAAGAGCTACCCAAATGAAACAAAGGTTGATTTAATATATACTTTTTTAAGCTTATAGACTATAAAAATTTATTTAAAATATCAAATAAAATCCAAAAATGCTGGATTATATACTTTTTTACAGCTAGTTGAATCTAGTTTAGAATTTGTTATTATATTTTGAAATTCTTTTCAATAAGTTTGAATTTTTTAGCACTAGAATACTAACTTATAAGATTCATATTTTCTTTATTTTAAAATATTTTGTAATGATTCCAGAGTATATTTTTAATAGTTTTGAATCAGTTTCTAACAAAAACTGGTTTCAAATTATTTAGATAAGTAAAATTTATGTTTATTCAGAATTTGAGTATGCTAATTTTTGGGTTTATGTTGCTAATTCTTGCTAAATTCAATCCAGAAAATTAGGTAAGAAGTTTGAAAGAGTGTACCTTAGTCCAGGGCAATTTCTAAAAGAAGATTTGCAAATATAGTATTTAAAATAGCCACAAACACCAAGAAATCCGAAGATTAACATATGTTAAGCATTTATAAAAGATAAAAAGATCAATCTTCATTTCCCCTCATCTAATCTTATGAGTATAGATGAGACATGAAAAAAGTGTAAATGGCGTGGAAGGAAAGGCTTTTTAGGAAGAACTAATTTTCTAAGAAGAATAAAACTGAAGAGTGTTTGTAAGAAATAAGTAAGAACTTCTAGAAAAATGCCTAAATTTTTTTACTATTTTTTAGAATTCTAAAATATGTTTTACTTTGACATTTTACCTTATTATATTTTCAATGCTAAAAAAGAATTAATTTAGGATAAGTTAATTTTAATAAATTATCATGTATAAGTTAATTTTAATTCAGGATAATAAGTATTCATTCAGAAAATTATTCGAAGAGAAGGAGAGTAAATTCCGTTTTCTTGTTTTAAGGAATGGTAATGCTGGACTTTTCTTCCAGCTATTTTGAATAGTACTTTCCCATGAGCTTAAAAATGAAATAAGTTATACTTTCGTTACACAATTTTGTTGTCGAATTTTCATTTTTCATGTTAAACTTCTTGTATCACAGTAATAAGTTTTAAGTTAAACAATTTTTAGAATTCTAAAAAAATGCAGAATTTTTTAGGCATTTTTCTTATTGTTGGCTTTGACATTTGACCCAAAATATTTATCTTTGAGACTCAAATTGATAACAAGATTAGTAAAGAAAAATAAATATAAAAAATTACTTTTATTAAAACTTATAACCGTTTACTAATCTTATAAGTTAGAACTAAGTTCCCATATTTTAAAAAATTAAAATACTAAAATCATCAATTTAAAAATACAAAGAGAAATTTAAAGGAAGCTAAACTAGAAGAAGAAAGAAAATTAATAAAAACGATACGTTGAAAAACACAGATCATACCCAATATTTAAATAGCAATTTTAACGTGGAAGAAAGATAAGCGGATTCAATCGCAATTTAATTTATTTAACCTTTAGTGTTTCTATATTTAACCTTTATTTTAATCATTCAAAACAATTAACATCTTTACATTTCATACTTCCACAATTTTAATCATTCAAAAATACTTTTCCTTCCTTTAAATATCAAATATGTGATATATTTTATATTTGAGCCACTTCCATAAATTTACTCAAGGTTACTTAGGGTCAATTCAAGATTATTCTTCATTATTCCTAGCTCGAAAAGAAGTTTCCAAACTAAAATTTCTTAAAATTACAATTAGTATACAAAAATTTTTGCCAACACCAAATCATCAAGGTGCTAACTCATTTGAAACATCATTCAAAATAAGTCCAGAGAACGATGCATCCAACTAATGCAGCTTCATAAAATGCAAAATGCGTTTCATAAAAGAAGCAAAGGAATATAGCATAAAATGACTACTAATATGAAGGAGTCAAACAAGCTATAACTCAACTAGTCAAATACTAAAAAGCTCTGGATCCATAACAAAGATAACACAACACAATAATAAATTTTAAAAAGTCCACACGTTATAGGATAAAAGCAAAATTATTTGATTTAGCAACAGCAATCACTCATCTTCTTGGCTGCGCAACCTGGCCAGTTTGTTGGTAACAACAACATCCAACTGTGCAGCACGTTCCACAATCTCCTTTCTCTTCCTGGTCGACACATTGTGTGCTATCTCAGCACAGTATGTCCTGATGTTTCATCAACCATAATAACTAAGTCAGAAACATAATGTACCAACAAAAGGGTAATTGAAATTTTTACATGAAAACTACAACCAGTTACTACCTGTTGTGCATCATCAGAAGTTCAAGATCCTTGACATTGTGGACAACAAACTTCTTGAATCCATTAGGCAGATAGTGACGGGTCTTCTTGTCTGATCCATAACCAATGTTTGGCATCAAAACACATCCTTTGAACTTTCTCCTCACACGTGAATCAATACCCTTTGGTCTGCGCCAGCTGGGCTGCATACAAAAATAGCATATATGGTCTATGTGTTACACCTTGGAACCAATGATGCTCAAGATTATCAACCAACATATACAACATAGCATATCAAAAAGATGAAAAAAATCACACTCTGGAATCTGGCAATTATATGATGTTAGTGGAAAAAGGTAATACGGATAACAAATTGGAAACATCTAAAGCTTCCTCTGAAAGTTCACTCCTCTAACATTTCAAGATTTAAAAGCATATCCTTTGCAATTATCAAAAGCATGAATAACATTGAAAATCTCCAGGAAATTAATTCACAAGCAAACTAATCCAGCTAACTTACCTTCACGGAAATTTTGCGGTCACTTTGGGGCCTCTTAAACTTCTTGACACGCTTCTTCACAGCTTTCTTACTTAGCAAGGGAACAGCCATCTTACCTTTAATAAATTCAAATCAAGGTTATTTACCATCCACACTAACTTTGCAGAACAAAGAGTCATTCAAAACTTACAGAAAAGTTATCAGGGACATTAACATTTAAAGAAAAATGATAGCAATACAAACAAGAGCTATAACTTTAGGCAACACAAGGCATAACAATATCAGAAAAGCTAGAATAAAGTCCAAAATCAGCAATTAAACTAAAATAGCTCAAATCTGATTCCAAATTTAGATAAACTACTCAGTTCTCATACAAATCGAGTGGTAGAAAAACACAACATCAAACAAGCTACGATTCCAAAAACCCATGCTGAATATTACGCCAATAGTTACCTTTGCTTCAACCCATGTCAGTATTTCTCTAAAACAGAATGCTAATTAAGCGACAATGAAATTTAGAATCAAACAACACAGTGACAATTGTAAAGCTAAAAGATTGTGGCATACCTGTTTTCTGGTGCTCCTCTGAGAACTAGGCTGGGAGACGATGAACACAGTGGAGGCACTGGCAATTAGGGTTTTAAAGTGCAATATATACGAACGGGTATTGATTCCGTGGTATTGGACCCACCATAAACATAGTGCATCTTATGATTATGAATTGGGCCGGGCTTACGGGCCTTTTGGATACAGGCCTTTGTTAGTTTCCTACCTTTTTTTGTTTTTTATGTTGACAAAAGTATTCTTCACGAAAATGGATTTCTGTTGAGCAATAAACAAAATGAAAATGCATTTTTGTTCAATGGATAAGGCATTTTATTTTGTATAATTTATTTTTAAAACAAAGCATGCTTTACCGACAATAATAATTGACTAATGCATATTTTCTCTAAAAAAATTGTGTATTGGAAAGCATTAAAAGAAATGTACTATGTAAAAAACTTTACACTAATATATAAACTCTCAGAAGTAGTTTAATTAAGCTACTCAAACAAAAATTCTATTGAAGAGCTTAACTAATAGAGAATGAAATAATAAAAAGATGAAATGAAAAATCATATAGTCAAAGTCAAAATAAATAAATAAATAAACCCTAAAAGACAAGTATATTATTAATCCGTTATCTGAAAAATCTCTGAAAGATAAAAAGCTCAATTAAAAGTATCAAATTTTGAAGACACTTAATTTAAAAAAGAAAAATCATATGAAGGCACTCTTCAATGGCAAGAACTATTCTTCTCTCTTAGACTAGATTGGGACTCGTTTAAAAAATAGGAAAAATAAGCATAAGTAAAAAATGTCCTTTTTTTTTTTAAATGTAAGAATTAAACTAACCTTTTTGGGTCATGATCATCTACATAACCGAGGATCATCACATCACCAAAATTTCTATTATTTTTTAAATATATAAAAATTAAACTATAATTGAAATAAATAATAAATAAATATATTTTAATACTTACATTTTATATTTACAATGAAAAAATGAAATTATAGTAAATTTTAGTTATTTTTTTATAATTAATTTAAAAAATATTGAAATAAAATTTAGAAATAAATAAATTAAATTTAGAAATAAAGATAAAAGTATGAAATATTAAGTAGATAAATAAAGAAATAGAAAATATTTGATGATAAAAAAGTAAAGAATCCTCAATAAATTAAAAGTGACTTGGAAATGAATACTAAGTTAAGTTAGAACTGAAATGGAAAATAATATTCTTTAAGCCAAAAATAACTTGAAAAAAAAATACTCACTGAGTCAGGAGTGGTTAGAAAAGAATACTCATTTAGTCAAGAGTAACTTGAAAAAGAATACTCAAGGAATTAACCAAGAGTAACTAGGAGTCAAAAAAAAAAAATACTTTAGTGTACTGTATAGAATTAGTTAGCCTAGTTGAAGTTGACTTGTTGGTAAAAAACTAAATGTAGTTTGTTTGAGACATATAAATCAGTATATATTTTTGTGAGTATTTTCTCTCTTCCTAATCTTCTTTATTTTGCATGTTACTATCATCTCCACTTACCTTAAGGAGAGTTATTATAAGAATACGAATCTACGAGTTTTTTGCAAAGTGTGTTTTAAACCAAGTATTTCATCAACATCTTGATTGATTGGTTAGATGCAAAAATTATGATCTAATCACTTGGTAAAACAAACAGGTAAATATGCTAATCAAGTGATTCAATTGAGTTGCAAAATATTTGTTTGGTTAGACTAAAATAACTGCAGATATAACAACCTTTCGAATATATTTGTTTACCATCATTGTTATGATGTTTTATCAGATAAAAATTGTTGAAAAATATTTATCTTTTCAACAAATCGGCTTAAGCCAGACACTCATCAAGTACAATCTATTAGATGTTAAAATTAAAAATATATTCATCAATAAGTCAATATTACATATAAGTAATTCAGTGGAGTTAGCGAAAGGCATCTAATATGACATTTCAGGCAAATTAGTTACATTATGAATACTCGATAATTTAAATAATCTTTGAATAGTGTTGTTATTCAGACGATACTTGTGAAAAAAATTTAAATTTAAATATATCACAATTAAACCCTCCTTTTTAGTGATTTTTTTGTTTTTCATGGGTTCAACATTAGCTTAGAAACTGTCTGCATGTTGTTTAGCAAAAGTTCTGCTTATCAAACAAAACAAGAAAACACATGTGTTATAGTCTATCAGACAAAGCACACTCCATCTTACATAGAATTCATTTAAAAACTATCATTTTATAGATGAAGCATGTTTGTATTTGTATTTTGTTGTTTAACAACGCTTAATTAAAATCAATAAGGACATATTAGACTTTACTTTAACAATATCACATTTTTTATGGTGCTTAAAATAATAAAGTTTAAATACAAAAGTTTTCATAAACAAGTTAATATATAAATTTTCTCAAGCACTTTTGAAAAAAAATATCAAACTTAAATATATATATATGGAAAATTTTACTTTGACAATCGTGTTTATGATACAACCATATGCCAATCGTGACTTGGCACCCAATGTTGACGTGGATAAGGGCACAATTGGTATTTCCCACAAACTAAAAACATTTGAATGTCAAAATGTTTGGTTCACGCGGTATGCTTCAAAGCAAAGTGTGTGAGCTACAAAGCTCTAAAGTAAGCGATGAAGGGAAGCTGAGAAGTCCCAAAGGAACAACACTTGCAGAGGTCTCTTATGCACGCGTTAAAGAAAAATGTTTGTGGTGGAAAAAATATTTATTGTGGTTTAGGTGGACGACCTCCGATGGTTTGGGGAAAGAAGGAGTTAGGGATAACGTAAACTTTGGTACCCAGGTTTACACTTCAAGGTTAGGTTTTGATTATATAGTGGGGAACTAAAAAAATATACCTAAGTGTTTTTCTTTGTATAGTTTGTCCTTGACCTAATTTGACTCCTTCTGGACATCCACAAGGCTGCAAAAAGCTAATTTTTAGTACTCCAAATCTTTCAAGAGGCTAGTGCACCAATTTAGCTTATTTTTGCCATGTTTTCCACGAAGTGAGACTTCTACATGCTCTTATGTGTGTTGAACGACCATTGACCTAGTTTGACTAGGGTTTACATGCATTCAGGGCCCAAAATAGGGGCCAATTGAACCCAAGTGTTTCTCTATAAAACTACAAAAATACAGGAAAAATACCTACACCTATACAGAAAAAGTCCACTACTATATAATGTCTACAAGACTAAGAAAAAGGAAGAGATTTCTAATATTCTTCTCCAAGTGTAGAGTCTTCCTTCACGAGACTTCATCTTATTTTTCCTCTTAACTAAAGGCGTGGTGGCTAGATAATCTTCCATCATACCCTTCTTTTAAAAAGTATCTATCATAAGATGAATGATGCTCAACATTAGCAACCTTTATTTATCCTCTATTTTTATTTGTCTCCTGAATCAAAGATCCATCTACATCTATTTCTATTTTTCTCCTGAATCAAAGATCCATCTACAATAAGCAGCAAACAAAGTTTGAATAAGTTTCATTAAAAGACATATTTGTTTAAAAAAAAGAACAATGAAACAAGGCTAAATTAGGCCAAATGAGGTGTTAGGTACATGCAGAGCACTCTGGTAATCAATTTTTTTTTCTTGTGTAGCCTTTGTTTACTTTTTTTAATCCCACTTATTTCATAGCAAAGAGTTCAAGGGAGCTAGGTATTGACTTTTTTACCTGATTAACATATTTTTATTTTTTATTTTCCTCAATAACACTTTTTATTTTTTATTTTTCTCAATAACACTCTTTATTCTTTAATTTCTGAAATAACATTTTTTTGTTTTTTGTAATAGCACATTTTTTTTGTGATAGTTATTAAAAATTGTGATTATTAGTTTATTAAAATTAAGATAAAAAATAATGTAAAAATAATTAAATTCAAATTAAAAAAAACAATACAAAGAAAATAAAATTAAATATTTTATAAGTTTTTTAACTAATTAATTATAATAGGAAAAAGTGATAAATTATTTTATTTTATATTTTATAATAAATTTAAATTTGGCATAATAAATTATATTAAAATAAATTATAATAATTTTGTGATTGTATTTTTATATTAAATTGATATTGCAAGAAAAAATTATAATAAATTATAAAATTTTTATTTGAATTAAAATTTGTATTTTTAGTTTGTTAAAAAAAATCCAAATAATTAATGGCAAAAATTGAATAAAATTTTGATAAAGATAAATTTTGATTTTTGATAAAGATAAATTTTGATTTTTGATAAAGATAGAATTTGGTTTTTGATAGAGATAAAATTTGATATTTTATTAAAGATATCATTTGGTTTTTTATAAAGATAAAATTTGATTTTCGATAAAGATGTAATTGATTTCTGATAAAGATAAAATTTGAGTTTTGATAAACATAAAATTTATGTTTCATTTCACACAAAATATTTTGTGTACCATAACTAAGATATTTAATGAATATATGATTGTCATTTACTTTTTCTTTATGTTCAACCTATATTGCATCATTTCAATAATTAATAATTTTTAAGTAATAAAAATAACATTTAAAATTAATTCATAAATAAATTAAATTTTATCTAAAATTTTTAAATCATTTAATTAATATTTATTTATAAAAATACTTCAACAATTTTATTTTATCTTTTCTATTAAATATTTAGATATATTTTTAACAAATGAAAAATACAAATTTTAATTCAAATAACAATTTTATAATTTATTAAAAAAGTTTTTTCCAATATCAATTTTTAATATAAAAATACAACTATTAAATTATTATAATAAAATACATTCACAAATCATAAAAAAGAAATAAAAAATAATTATAATTAATATACTGACTGTACATTAATTTAAGAATAAAAACATACCATTTCAGGAATTAAAAAATAAGAATGCTATTGGAAGAAATGAAAGTAAAGAATGTTATTAAAAAAAATAAAAAATAAAAATGTGTTAATCAGGTAAAAAAGTCACTAGACATCTCTCTATAGAATCATTTGCCTTTTGCAAAATCACTTTGAAATTAAATTAGATTTACGTTTTTATATGCAATCTTCTAGTTCTTTTAAAATTTAAAAAATGAGAATATTTTCCCAATATCTTAGAACCTTTATTAAAATTTAAAAAATGAGAGTATTCTCCTAATATCTTCTCTATAAACCTTTATTGGAAAAAAATAGGATCTTTTCTGAAAAAAATTTCCTTAAAATAGGAACCTCTAATTCCAAATTACTTTTTATAATCTTGAAAAAGTTTAAATTTTCAAATCTTTGGGACAATTCATACCATCTATAACAATTATTAACAATAACTTTTTTTTTCTTTATTGAATGTATGAACAATATTTATAATTTATTTTGGTAAATTATATTTTTAATCACTTATAATTTGACGTTATCATTTGATATAAGCAAATGTTTAAAAACATAATTTACTTACCTAAAAAAATTATATATAATTATATTGTTAGACTCTGATGTGAGTGATAAGCTTATTGGATGTTAATTTCTATATAGGGAGTTTATTTGCGTTTATTTTTTAAGCAAATCTCATCAACTTCTTAAATAAGTTTTCTTTTAAAATAGGTTGTTTCACGTACACTTATTTTAAGTTTAATCTTAGTTGAAGTCCTTATATCGTTCCTCATGATAAGCACAAAAAGTATTAGTAAAAAAAAAAGAAATTAATACATAAATTACGGATAACACGAAAGAATGCGTGTATAATATTCTTTTATATGTTATTTATCTTTATGTTGTTTTATTTAAATTGAATATATTATCTAAGATATATAAATGCAAATTAAATAAATTTAATTTTTATTTGGAGAGACAATAAATATGATGTGTAAAGAAGTTGAGAGTTATGAAAAAAATAAATAGAACATAAATACTAAGAAACATAAACTTTTTATAGTTATTTAAAAGAAAATAGTATACTAAATAAATTAAAGGATATATTAAAATATAAAATATGTAGAAACATGACCATTATTAAAAGCGAGATATCGTCCTAAAAGAGATGTACTGTAACATGTTTTATTTGGATTTATTTGGATAGGAGAGGCATGGAAAATGAAAAAGAAAATGAAGAAAAAGATAGTGAAAAGTTGAATTTTTTAGATTAAGAGTAAAGAGTGAGATGAAAGTTTTTTTATATATATTTAGGAAATATTTTTTTTAAATTATTTGATATGAAAAAATAATTTAAAAAATGTAATTTAGAATTAAAATAATTTTTAAATAAAAATAAAAATTTATGATAATTTTTAATAAATAATAAATTTACATTTTAAATTAAGAGTATATTAAAATAATTAATTTAAAAAATCAATATTTAAATTAATTAATTTTATTTCATTCATTATTTTAATCATATTCTTACTATAATATAAAATATAATTATTAATAAAATAGTATATTAATTAGTTTATTTATTATTTTATTTGTTATTTTATTTACTTTTATAATGTAAATTAGTAAAATATTAAATTAATTTATTTATTATTTTAACATTTCTATTTTATTATAATATAGAATATACATTAATAAAATGTTAATAATATAAGTATGAGTAAAAGTTATTTACACACTCTGTTATGCTTTTTATTTAATTGATTATGCTATTAATATTTTCTTATTATTTAGTACCTAATCAATTATGAAAAAAAAAAAGGTTTAATCGAGTATATAAAAACTTTACTTGTAAATATTCGTTATAGTTTGAAAAAAAAAAACACTAGTACAAAATTCGTTTTTTTTTTTTTTAATTTAATATCTCGTATTTTGTACTTTCCATGCTTCTCTTTCCCTCTTCAGAACGAAGCCCTAAACAAATTGAGTGATGATAGAAGGAGCGAGAAAAAGGATAAGAAAGTAATGAAAGAACGTGAAAGAAAATAAAATAAAAAATATGCAACCATTTTTTTTTTCAATAAAGTGTAACAAAGTTATCATTTTTGTAATTCCAATCAAAACTTTTGAAAACAATTTTTTTTATTAGAGTAATGATATTCATCTACAACATTCTAGGTGGAGGGGAAGAAATAAACAAAAGGAAAGAACAAAAGTGTTTAAAAAAGTACCAAATGAGATAGAAGTAAGATAGAAAAATAGGATGAATATTTTCCTTTTTATAATGGTTTCTATACGTGTTTAATTTAAGATAGATTAGAAAAATGTAAATTTTAAAATTTTTGTATGATGGTTAGAATGCACTAAGTGGCTAGTAGGGTAAATATGGTCCCTTTGAGTCATGCATAACCAACAACACTATTGATCCCTTGTGATAAACTCCACACATGAAGAAGCTTAACATATACACTATCATTATTTCCACATGTTCATTCCACACCATCAGTAGTGGCTACAGCATCAAGTATATTTGGAAAATAAGGAAATAAGAGCATTCATGGTGTTTAAACATTATTCAAATTAACCACAATTTCTACTTTATGGCTACAAATATAAGGATATCTAATTATTGACTTAAGGATATTAAAATTTAGGTTGAAGTGTAATGCCAGTGTTTTATGTTTAGCATAAATTTATTTATTTTTTTGTGCTTTTTCAAGTTGTCCCTTTAAATTCCTTAGGTACTGATTTGTTTAAAAAAAAGTAAACATTATCTCTTCTGAAAAATGATTAAAGATTTTTACTATATTTGGAAATGAACCTAGTGCAATGAAGTTATAAATACCATGTAATAAACATATTTAGTTGCAACTTCTAATGTGCCTTTCTATATATAATCATAATACCGAGGATTTAACATTAATAAGATTTAGACCTGTGTTAAAATTTTGCATAGAAAAATGGTATCATAATCTTTTTACGAAATAGTTGTCACAAAATATGAATATAAAATTAATAAATTCATGCAATTTGAAATAATAAGAAGAATCAAATGTGCAGTTTAAACAAGTTGAGTTCGGTGTAAAGAAAAACATTCATACCAATCACTGGAAAACTCATATAGGGATCTTGAAGACAGAAGAATGTTCTTGAAAACACATTTCATTAAATAGTACAATAATACTTAAATTATTCTATATCAAGAAGATTTATAACAATCATGTTTAATGGTAAAATATTGCAACTTTCTTTACTCCATGATGGAAACATAAATTTAAAAAATCATATCGATTAATGTCTCCAATTGTTAATACTTTTATACTATAGGGAAAAATACCGTATTTGTAGAAATTAAAAAAAAAAGATATTTTATGAAAATAGACCCCTAGTAGATTCTTCAGAAATCGTTTTGCTCTAAAAAAAATTAACTTTTTTGTAGTCAATATTATTTATAATCAAGGTGAAATTAGGATGGCCAAAAAAATTGAACTAAATTAAATTATTAAAGAAGTTATATTAATTTTTTTTAAAAATACTAGAAGAGAAACTAATTAAACTAAACTCGATTACAATTTATGAAATTAAAAAGTATGATATTTATTAATAATATTTTAAATAATGCAAACTGTTTAAACAATTGAATTTAGTTGTGAAACCATAATATAATTCCCCATTATTTAATTTAATTAATTCTCTTAAAACATTTCAAAATTTAGTTTAATTCTATAAAACTCCTAAAAGTATGGACAATAAAAAAATGGACAACTTACACATGATAAGGATGAAAATATTTGTTGGAGGTGATACACATGATTGTCTGTCTCCTTCTTCTTCTTCTTCCTATTAATGCATACTGTTTTTGAACATAACCTAACATAACAGTTTCAGTGTGTTCCGTGTTCTTCGTTTCCCCTTAATTCCCTACCTTACACTCTTAACTTCACCAACTCATCTCACTCAACAAACAACCTTAAACCTACTTCTCTTTCCTCTAAAACCCACTCTCCCTCCCTCCTACACTCCCAACCACAACCTCAATGGCGTCACCGTCTTCTACCACGGCCCCTCAACTCCTCCTCCTCCTCTTCCTCCTCGCCGTCACCGCCGCCACCTCCTCTGCCCTCACCTGCACCACGCAGAGGCTCACCGACTCTGCCAACAACCTCTACGCCAACTGCCTAGACCTCCCCGTGCTCGACTCCTTCCTCCACTGGACCCACGACGCCGCCAACGCCTCCCTCTCGGTGGCCTTCCACGCGGCGCCGCCGAGCCCCGGCGGGTGGGTCTCCTGGGGGATTAATCCTAAGGGTGTTGGCATGCAGGGGGCGCAGGTGCTGGCTGCGTTCAAGGGCAGCAGCGGCGGCGCGGTGACCGTGAAGACGCTTGACTTGCAGTCATACAGCGTCATTGTTCCCCGGAAGCTGTCGTTCGAGGTGTGGGACGTGAGGGGCGAAGAGGTTGGAGGGGTGATTAGAATCTTCGCGAAGGTTAAGGTTCCGGAGAAGGTGGAGAGTGTGAACCACGTGTGGCAGGTGGGGCCATCTGTCACCGCCGGGAGAATCGACAGCCATGACTTCAAAGCCGCCAATTTGAATTCGAAGGGGGTTCTTAGCTTCAGTGGGGAACAGAGTAATGTTGCTCCTGCTGTCGACCCTGTCACCAAGAAGAAAAATGTGAGTTTTTCTGTTTTTCTTTGAAAAGAAAATCTTTTTGGGAAAGGAAAAAAGTTGGGTGTCATCTGTTGGGTCCTGGTTGGCAGTTTTAATTTTTACTAAGGGGTTGGTTATCATTCCTGGCAAAATTCTAGTTGTGAAATGGTTGTTTTTCTTTTGGTTTAAGAATGTGGGTTTTTTGTTTTAATCAAGAGTTTCTGGGATATCGGGAAATGGGTGTGTGGGTGTTTTTGTTTTTTTGGAGGGAGGGGTTGGTTTTCTGGATTTGTTGAAGAACAGTACTGGTTTTGGATTTTTATTGGTTTGTCAGATTTCAGAAATTAAAAAAAGGGTTTTTGTTGTTTTTTTATTGGTTTTTGAGATTTCAAGGATAAAAAGGGTTCTTTTTTGTGATTTCGGAAAGGGTTGTTTTTCTTTTGTTAATTCTTGTTTGGTTGAACGCGAGTATGAGTTTTGTTTTGTTTTGTTTTTTTTTGTTTTTGTGATTTTCGGGAAAAGCTAGTTATTGTTTTGGTTGTGATTTTGTTTGACTTGTTTTCAACTTCAATTCAAAAGGGTGTTTGCTTGTTGACTTTTTTGGGTGTTTGGAAGGATTGATATCTTTTTAGAAAAAAAAAATAAACATTTGATTTGTCTGACAGGAGGAGTTTGAAGAAGGGTTCAATTTTAAGTGAAATTGCATGTGAAATCTAGAAAGAAAGACTTGTTCTATTAGATATAATTCATGTGGTTTTAGTGAGTTGGTTTAATTTTTGAATGTTCATGTGATGTTCTTGAATGACAGATTCATGGAATTCTAAATGCTGTGAGTTGGGGTGTGCTGTTTCCCCTTGGAGTGATCATAGCAAGGTATATGAGGACTTTTCCATCTGCAGATCCAGCTTGGTTCTATCTTCATGTTGGTTGTCAGGTCTCTGCTTATGCCATTGGTGTTGCTGGATGGGGAACTGGTATGAAACTTGGAGCCGAATCAGAGGGGATTCAGTACAGTGTGCATCGCAGTATTGGAATTGCCCTCTTTTGCTTGGCCACTCTACAGGTAAATAAAATAGTTTATACACTCAGTTTTACACTGTTATTCTACACAAATTATTCTTTGATTTTGAGGTAGAGAAAGTTTGACAGTGTTAGGTGTGTGGAATTTACAGATTTTTGCATTGTTCCTGAGGCCAGTGAAGACTCACAAATACAGGTATATATGGAACATCTATCACCACAGCATTGGGTACAGTGTGGTTATATTGGGAATCATCAACATATACAGGGGCTTCAGCATCTTGCATCCTGATGAGAAATGGAAAACTACTTACAGTGGACTGCTTATTGCCCTGGGGGTAGTTGCCTTATTCTTCGAAGTCATCACATGGATTGTTGTGTTGAAGAAAAAGTCTAACAAGTTTCCTTAAACTTATTATTATGGATACACCACTTATAATCAAGCCAACAAATTTGGACCATATTCTTCATTATGTGATTATGTGATTCTTCCTTTCACTGAAACTGTTCTTCCATTCTACTTCCCTTTTCTCATCTTTTACTTTTTTTTTTTCTATTTATTACATATCTTTGTATAATGCTTGCTTATAAAGTATAGATTTTTCATTTTAGCTAGTTCCCATGTCAATACGCAAAGTATTGTTTGATAGACACTAGACGATAAAAAGGAACTCAAGTGTGCTGAATTTCATTATCCAGTTACATTCGCAAACCAAGCTAGGCCACATGTATGCTGCTTATAGCTTATAATCGGAATAAAAGATTCTTAAAATGGATATATTCAGCGTGTGGTTGGTGTAACAATTGAAAATATTGTACAGCAAATTGAAAAGGCAACTATTCAAATCTAAATGATTATGTATTGAATGTGGAGCATGGTTTTCAATCTTTGATTTTGTTTTCCATTTTACCTTTATTTTGAGTTGTTTTGTTTTTGTTTTTACTGTTACTTTCATTCCTTCCCTGATACTTCTATGATAGTGATTTTTGACTTGCACCATGCATCACATCACTCATGAAGCTAATTACACTAATCAGGCAAATTGTTTGCAATAATTTCACATACTTTATCACGTTAAAGCATGCAATATGAGTGAAAAGACCACAATTCAACAACAAATTCTCAACTAGTTCTTGACAAGTTTCTTTGGATTGTCGGAAATTTTGAAGGTGGAAAGACCTGATTGGCTTAAGCAAGATTTTGAGGGAACCTTTTATTTGTTAATTGAAAAAAGAAATGGCACTTTTGTTTAACGTTAAACTTTTGCTTAACGTTATCTACCAAACCATACTTTATTTGAATTTGATTTGTATAGTTACCCTAAAGTTATGGTCCCTCCCGGACAGCAATGTTCATAGCACCCTTATCCCCACAATCGCCACAATCTCAACCAATGCTTTCGCTTTCGTTATTCATGCTTTTGTTGCTTTCCCTTTAATCATAACTTTGTTTTATGAGATTCCCATGCCATGCCATGCCATGAGCTGCATAATGCATCATGCATGATGATGGACGGGCCTCATCATTCTCATGAGTTTCAACTTAGTTGGAAATAAGTCCATGCATGTACCGAGATGAATTTTCTATAAGTATTTGACAAAAACACCTTTTCTTTCTCTTCAGTCTTCCCATATTTTAACATCATTTACAAATCTCTTTTCAAACTTGACCTACCACTCTAGACAATCTCAATCTCAATACAAGTCGTGGAAATGTTAAAATGATTGTCTACATCTAAAGCTTTACACGTTGCATTATACTTGTTTTAACTTGCCTTTTCTTTTTATTATTTAATTGGATAACTACAATAAAGTATATTCAAATGAAGATTCTGGATCTTATAAAAAAGTTAATTAATTAATAAAGTAATAGAGATAGGTAATGATTTTATACTTCCTGAATAGTGAATGAGGTTGGCAAAGTAACTTGTGGTTTATCTCGTCATCTTGTTAAAATTTTTCGAATCATATTGATATTCTTAATGTTAATGGGTCGACTACACATGATGAGATGAGACATACTGATCCACCAAATTTTTTATAAATTAAAATAAAAGGTAATTTTAAAATTTATGTCAAAATAAATGAGATCAAATCATATAAATGTATAATCCCTTTATGTATAAGGAAAAGATCAGTTCAAAATTGACGATCAAGCAATAAATACAAAATATCAAGCTGATTCATTTAGGAAGATATTCCTCATGTTTGAGTATTTAAAAAACTTTCAAATATATCTTAAGAGTAAAGTTAAAATTTTTATATCCTCCAACTGGTTTGACATATTTATTTTCAACTCTGATCATGCTATTTGTTTTAACCGTGTGCATTTGTTGTAATCATTATTTGGTGTAAAAGATTTTGTTATTAAGAAAAATAAATATTTTTATCACTTAAAATTGTGAGAAGGAGAGAATAGAAGCTTATGTTACATGCAATGTATTTAATACTTTTTAAGGTAAAAGTTCATAAGACAATAGGACAAAAAAGAATAGACATGCAGTGCCTTCTCAATTTAGAAAAAGAAATATAACAACTAACTACTTTTTCCAAGCCTGTAAGAAAAGAAAAGTGAGTATAATTTGTAAGTGTTGAAACTTTGTTAAGATATGTTGTGACCTAAAACTTTGTAAGAGCATTGTATTTGTTCATTTTTACATATTAGTAGATAGAGTTTAAATTTTGTATACCTCAAAACAAAAGATATTATTCTTTTTAGTGAGCGAAAACAATAATTTGTTAATCTCTCGGTTTTTGTAACTATCTTGTATCTTGAACCAAGAGTGACTTGTGAAAGAATACTTAATAATTATAATTAAGTCAGGAGTGAATTGTGTTAAGAATACTTAATTAAGTATCTTTATGTCAAGAATAATCATTTAGTTCGTATTGATTGGTGTCAAGAATATTCAGTCACAAATGACTTGTGTTAGAAATACTTAATTGGCTGTGAGTGATTGGTGTCAACTCTCCCTTCTTTGTGTTTCTTGTTTTTCACAAATTAACTTTTTTTTCACAAATTAACTTTTTTTATATTATATTATTTAAGAATTCAAATATATATGTAGCTTAAATCATTTACACTTACAAATTAATTTTTTATTATAATAGAGTAATTTAACATGTAGATGTAATAATTATTTTTATTTATTTAATTAGAGACATTAATTAATAAATTAAGAACTTAAAAAATATTTGTGAATTAAATGTGCTTATATATATAACAAATATTAAAAATACAAAACAAAACAAAAATTAAAAACAAATGGGAGGTTGACTCCACCCTTTGGCGAGATTGGTAAAGATTTTTAACTGGTTTTGTTATGGTAGACCAACTCACTTAGTACTATTCATTGCAGGCGAACGATAAACCAAATCAAAATGAGAAAATCTAACTTGTTTTACTACCTCTATAGTCAGTTAAGGCACAAAAATGATGCAATTTCTTTACATATTTACAAAAAAAAGATGATTTTTTTATGAAAATGGATAAGTCATGCTTATGTGACACAATTTTATCTAAAGAAATCGTATGACGAGAGAAGGATTTTAGAATTTTTTTAATTTCAATTAAAATTGTGCCTACCTGACATAATTTTAGTGAAAAAAAAGGGATGAAAATTGTATAATGGTGGGTCGTGCCATTTCAGTAGTAATCCAGTTAAAAAAAAATTGTGTTGCTTCTCCATTGGTTTGGGTTAAAACATCATTGGTGCAATTAAAACATCATTTAGGTGCACTAGGTTGGAATTTGTTGCTTTCCCATAAATTTATTTATTTTTATTACGTTGAGTTAGAGCACCATTTAGGTGCAACTTTTTTTTGTGTAATTATGAAGAGTTAATATTTGTGTTTTTTTCCCCAAAAGTTTTTGTACTAGTTGGCCAAGGCAGTACTCAACCTTAGCAGGTTGTCCATAACCCAAGTTGACATGTTAAATACCATAATTATTATTATATGTCTCAGAGTTATGTGTCATCCTTCTGACATTAGGGTAACTTTTCGTGTGCTTTACAATTCCCTCTCTCTGAAAAAAAGGTAAGTTGAGTGTACTTCACATCTTCCCCCTAAAAAGGTAATCATTACATGTTGGAATTAAAGATACTTTCATCTAGTCTAGTAAATCCTAACATTTGATATCTGAAACTGACTTTAGCATCGAAGTGCCTTTTGGTACCTCACCCTATTTACGGCAGTCATCGAAAATCGGAGACCGAGAGACCGACAAAGGAGATATTGGAGTTGATATCTAGAGAGAATTGTTATTAGCCTCAAGGGTAAGAACAATTCTTTCTTTGTTGGTTTGGGTTAAAGCTTCATTGATACAATTAAAGCACCATTTAGATGCACCGGTTATGTCATGACATCTAAATTTAATAATATAATATAATATAATATAATATAATATAATATAATAAATTTCGAGTACAATATAATAATATAAAGATTTAATTTTTCCTTAATTTGCAACTTATTAAAAATTTTAGTGCAAGGTGATATAGAATTAAAATATGACATTTGAAGAGAAGTTCAAATATTGGGAATTTTTAATTTGCTATACGTAAAATTTTAAGCAAAAATAATTAAATGGAGTTAAGTCAAAGATATGATTCGATGAACCTTTATTATAATAATTTTAATTAGAGAAGAAAATAACTAAGGATGGACTGGTCTGAATAAGTGAAACGAGCTTTTCCATTATATTACATAGATTTTTACAAGATAACTAATTTACAACAAAATGAACTAAATTTTACATTTTCCATATTTACATCTCATTCCTTTGTACAATTTATACATAAAAGTTACATAATTTATATATAAGAATTACGTATTTATAATATTGTTCTTTTTATACTACTGGTGCAAACAAATTAATCAGAGGATTATTAGGCAGCATGGAGAACGTCACAACAATAGGACCATTCAATGTTAGGGGAATGTCCTCAAGCTAAGTGAACGTAAAAATAGTATAAGCAGCCCCTGAAGATTATTGTGTTTTCTAATGCGTCGGTACCCCAGTCGTTCACTAGAAAGAATGCAGTAATATTTATTGTAAAGGAAATATGAATGTTTGGAGCATCTATTTTCTACGATTTATCATTTGTTTCATTCCATATTTAACAACAAGAGAAGGAAAAGTGAGATATACATACCTTTTCAAATAATATTAGGTTTTCTTTAGAAAAATTAGTTCATCTATAAATAAAAAGAAATTATTAGGCTTCACGGTGTATATTCTAGTATAATTTTATATAGGAATCCTCGTTTCACTTCTAGGTTTTGAAAAAGTTTACTAAGAGTTTTAGGAACAAAAGTTAGACTTAACTCAGCTTATCATCCTCAGACTGATGGGCAGTCTGAAAGGACCATCCAATCCTTAGAGGACTTGTTAAAAGCCTGCGTCCTAGAACAAATTAGAAGTTGGGATCAATTTTTACCATTGATGGAGTTTACTTATAATAATAACTTCCACTCAAGCATAGGAATGACTCTATACGAGGCTCTATATGGGAGAAAATGTAAAACCCCGTTATGTTGGTATGAAAATGGAAATTCTTTAATTTTGGGTCCAGAGGTAATTAAACAAGCAACTGATAAAATTAAAATGATAAGGGAAAAGATGAAATTTTCTCAAGATAGGTAGAAATGTATCCCCATCTCTTTACAACCTAATGAATTTTGGGGACGAAATTCCTAAAAAGAGGGGAGGAATGTAACATTCTGGAAAAACTAATTAAAATATTATTATTTCTGTCCCTATTTAGTTACAAATTTTTATATGTTATTATCACAAATTTTGTTATTAAAATAAATTATATAAAAATAATGAATAAGTTGAATATTCAAATCAATCAGATTTTCACCTTTCGGTCATTCGACTCTTAGTACTGTATTTGTATCACCTCTTCGTACCATTAGTAAGTCTTTCGGCTTTGACTTACGTCTCTCGATTACCGTATCAGTAAGTCTCTCGATCGTGGACTTTGTTGCAATCGGGATCACGATGGGGTGATCAAAAATTATTTTAAAAATATTTAGATTGAGAATTGGAGTTGACGCTATAGTTTATTATGGAAAACTATAGAAAAATCAAAAATAAAAATGTCTACGAATCATATTCAAGAGTTGGTTACGTGTGGGAGAAGATACTAGTATCCCAGAACGCCTGTCTTAAGATTCACATACCAAGCCATTCCAGTTCCCTTGGACCATGAGTAGTGGTCAAAGCGCTTCAATCCTGATAGCCTTCCTCGGACCTTATTTTATATTTTATTTTTTAGAACTGCTTTTATTTTTTATTGTTTAAAACTGTTTATTTTCATATATATATATATATATATATTGAAACTGTTTTACATTATTATTTAAAACTGTTTTGTATTTTTTGATTTTTAAAACTGTTTTATATTTTTTAACTTTTTAAAACTTTTTTTTTATTTTTTAAAACTGTTCTTTCTTTTTTAATTATTTAAACTTTTTATTTTCATATATATATATATATATATATTTATATATTTATATTTCAAAACTGTTTTACATTATTATTTCGTAAAATTGACAAGAGTGATTATTTATAAATTTGATTGAAAATAAATTGCAACCAAAATAATAAAATAAAGAGGAAAATAATAATAAATTTACCCATAGTGATTATTGGCGTTAAGTAAAATATTAAAAGAAATGTAACTAAAAACTTAATGAAACTATTACTTTTTTTTATCTACGTAATATGGATAAAGTCCAGTACCAATAAAAAGAAAACTAAAATGACTATCAATAAGTAAAGTTTTCTTTTCATAATAGCTATGAATAAATAAATAAAATGTTAGATTTGGGGCCATGGGTTTTGAAACCAACGTGCTGAATGCTTCTTTTAAATTTTTTTTTATATTAGCCATATTGTTTCAATGTGGCACCAGTGATTTATTGAAATCAAGGGCTTACACTATTGGTGGGGTCCATGTATTTACCTAGATGGCACTTAAGGTAAAAAAAACAACGGTAAAGAAAAACAACAGTGGCGACGGGGTTATTTAGGATGTGTCGCGGCAGTGCACCGGCGGTATGGTAGTGGTGACGAGGTATTTGGGAGGCGCCGTGTCAGTTCATCGGCGGCGTAAAGGTTTGTCGTGTTGGATTGCTGGAATGGTAAACTAGTAAGAATATGTTTTTTTTTTATTTTTTATTTGAGTTATGTATGGTTAGGTTTTTTCAGGGTTTGATTGTGGTGCGGCCATAGTTTGCTTGGGACTTTGGTTTCAAGTTCTAAGGTGGTTTGATAATTTCACATTAAAAACGACATGCAAAGTGCAGTAATTAAAAAAGAATATTTTCATCCATATATGACAACAACTAAAATATTACATTTTTATCAATGCAGGGTAAAGAGAACATGGTACCATAAGGCATGTATGTACATCTAAACATAAAAACTAGATAATTTGTAACTATGAAACATACTTGTTTTTGTAACTATGAAACATACTTATTGAAGCACTAATCCGGACCTTTTCCCTTTCCTTATGCTCTCAGTGCCTCTAAACACACAATAATCTTTCAAGTACTGTAATCTTTTTGAGTAGACAGCAAAAAGAAACATGTCTAACACTTTAATGGAGAGAGATAAGAATTTTTCTTTTTAGACACTTTTAAGGGATCCACTTCATTTTTCACATGCCCATTAATTAGAGTCTTTATTCCAAGACAATTATTTTCTGATTGAATTTATTAATTGACTGGGCTTCCTTCAAAAATTATTTTTAGGATTTTACTTTAAAACTTTATCTATAAAATAGAATGAAATAAAACCTTTTTTTTATTTGCTTATTTAAAAAAATAATATGATAACACATATTTTTTTAACTTTTAATTTTTTTAATTAATTTATTTTGAAAAGACTTTATTTGTCTGGACGAAATTGGGTGTTGATAGACTTACTTCCTTTGTAACTCTTTCGAGTGCCGCATCAGTAAGCCTTTCGGCTTTGACATGCTTTTTCCGTATCGTCTCTCGGTTACCGCATCTGCAAGCCTTTCGGCTATTGAATATTTCTTCCTTATCTCTCTCGGGTGTCGCATTAGTAAGGCTTTGACATGCATTTTTCGTATCACTCTCGGGTGCCGCATCACTAAGCCTTTCAACTTTGACTTGCTTCTTTTGTATCACTCTCGGATCTGTATCACCTCTCGGATCCATATCACATCTCCGTTTTGTATTACCTCTCGGTTCAGTATCACCTAAGCTTGGGTCATTTCTCATCATTTTATCTTACCACATCACCATGCCATGTCAGTTTTACCATAACATTAACAATGTTTGCCAGATTCCAACTAGATAGAATTTTACTAATGATTACAAAATGTACTATAAATAGGTGATCCCTGATCACAAGTTAAAACACAGAAAAAGCTTCAGGAAGGGCGGAAGAGAGAGAAAGGAGAAAGAGAGAAATTTTGGAACAACCTTTTTTAAAGTATTATTATTCTTAGTTTAAAGTAAGGAGGAAGTGAAGTTAAGCTTTATCTATTATTAATCTTATTAAACTTATACGTGTTTTATTCATCTTTTATTTTAAGCATCTTTAACTATATATTTTCTTACTCTTTTGTTTCTTTATTTCTTTTAAGTCTAGTTACTCATTGCTTCCATTTATTTCATTTATTTTATTCCCAATTTTGTACTATTTCTAATTATTTTATTTTATCTCAAGTTTTGCACTTTATTTAAATTATCTTCAGGTCCTACTTATTTTATTTATTTTATCTCTAGTCTTGTACTGGTCCTATTTATTTGATATACTTCAACTCCAGCTATGCGCTTGTCCTGTTTATTTATTTTATTTTATCTCGAGTTATGTGTTGTTCCTGTTTATTTTATGAAAGTCATATCTAGTTTTATAAGATTTCTATTTTTTTTTAAGTTTTTGCTTTAATCCTTATTTAATTCTATTTATAATTTAAATATCATTTTTATATAAATACATATGCAGTAAACATATGTACTTTTGATGAATTTGATAAAAGGAAGTTATTTATATGCTATATTATTATTTATTGGTTGTATTTGTTTGACTGTTATGTATAATTTGTGAATTGAGATATATATGACATACCTTGATGGTCATTGTGTTATGTGATTGATGGAAAGGTCGTGAATATATTTGTGATGAAAGAGTTCTGGGTTTTAGAGTTGAAACCAGGGTAATGTATGAGTGTGGTAATGTATGAGTGTTTGTTTTTGGAAAGTCACAATTTAGTACAACTGAGAGATGAACGATAATGTATGAGTGTTTGTTTTCGGAAAGTCACAGTTTAGTATAACTAAGGAATGAACGGTAGAGACCAGTTAAGGTCTAAGGAAGTATTTCAAGTAGGTAAATATCTGAATAGTCAGGGTAGCGCCCTGGACTAGGATAGTTCACAGGTCGAGCTTGATATTGTCCAATACCTGCTTTGGGTCGTCAAGGTTAGGTAGTGGGTATATATCTCTTTTGTTGGCAAATGACCAGAATTCTCGAAAAAGTAATTATGATTATACCGATGTTGTGATGAGATATACTCCAACTACCTAATCACTTCCCAAAAGACTTGGTGATATCGAGGGGTGGATCATCAAAAGTGGTATATGGATCTATATGTCTAATGATGTGAGAGTAATTCTTGTGGTTTTGAGTCAAATTATATGTTTCATTGTTTGTGGTTGTGATTATAAGCTCCCATTATTTGTTAAGTTTATTATAAAGACCTCACTTATTCCATGTGTGCCTATGGTACAAGTAAATGCAGAACTTGCTCAGTAAGAGAGAGTTGTCGCACTAAGAGTTGTCAAAAAAAAATATTTAAAAGATTTTCTGATAATTGATGATAATTGACTAATGATGAACCTAGTTTTAATATCTTAAAATAGAAAGTTTTATATTCTGTTGTAAAATTCAATTTGATGTAAACTTATTTGTAATATATTATAAATAGTTATAAAAGATGTATATATTTATATTAGTGAGATAATATCATGAGTTATATGTAATCTATGAAAAGGTATTCACAGAGTCTAATTAAATAATAAATAATTAAATGGTAGTTAAGTTAAACTTTGTTGCTGCTCCATAAATTTATTATTTTTGTTGATTTGGGTTAGATCATTATTTAATACAATTTTATTTTGTGTAATTAGAAAAAGTTAATATTCACTGAAATTATACGAGATTAATCTTTATTTTATTTTTGTTATAAAATCGCATCATATTATTTATTTAGACAAAATTGTGTTAAGTAGATATAATTTACTCATTTTCGTAAATATAAAAAACATCCATTTTCATAAATATGTAAAAGAAATTACACTATTTTAACGCTTTAACCCTTTAGATCAACCAAACCATTGGATTCAATAATAAGTTTCCTAGTTTTGAAGACTATTTTTTTAGTGTTAGGGCATAGAAATTCTTGGAGACGCAGAAAAGATAAAAGAGAAAATATAAACAAATAATTGAATATTCATAATTGATTTTTTTGATTTCATTTTCAACTAAATAAAAATCATAATATAAATTTTAAAATAGTTATTATTAAGTTTCTTAACCTGTCTCTCTTTTTTATATGGATGACAATGGGTCTTGTTTAAAAGAATTTGTCTCATTACCTCAAACTTTTTTATACTTGCTCGTATCCATGGATATTTCACATATATTTTTCATTTTCATTTTTTTTAATTTTAGATAAAATTACTTAGAAACAAGTATTTAAAATATAAACTCATATAAAAATAATTATTTTAAAATATAATTTTAATAAAATTACACAATGAAATATTAATACAAATAAATTTGGGCCTTTTAGAAAAAAAATTTAAAGAAGTTGTAATAAGGTATAAATTTTAAAAATTTAACCCTTTTAAAAATAATTTCAATTTCATATGTCTAAAAAAATATAAATATATAAAATCAAACTAAACAATTATTACATGATTAATCTTATTTTTCACTAATAACTTTTTTTATCATTTGATTTTTTAAACTACTCAAATAAAATTTAACATAAATAATTAACAAATAAATATTTTTTATAAATTGAATAACATAATAATTATATTCATTTCATATTAAAATATTTATACTTATTTATTTATATATTAAGAATATTTATATAATATCTATTGTAAATTTTATCGACCAATATATTTTCCTATCATACTATTCTCCATATGCATATATAATATATATTGAGTCACAGTAAAAGAATATTTTGTAGTATCGATCCTTGTCATATGTATCATAAAACATATTTAAAAAATATAGTCTTGAAAGGGATAGTGGTGGTCACAGGACCATCACTCTCGCCTGCCGCATGTTATGACCTTCCATTTTCTTTTTTTTCTTTTTTTTTTTTATTAAAAGCATATGTTTTGGACGAACACAAAATTATCTCGTAATATAATATAATTTTATTTAGTCAACGATCTTGAATTATTATTTTTAAATCAAATAAATATAATTATATTTTTTATTGTCCTATATTAATTTTTTATTTTTTAGGTTTTATTGACTAATAATGTATTTAATGTATAAACTAACATGTAAACATATATGTAGCAAATTATTTACTTTTTCTTCTAGTAGCTTTTTTTTAATTGATTACATGCTTTAAAATTATAAATTTATGTCAATAAAATAAGGAAATAATTGTTAAAGGTGTAAGTATTATTAAATTGGTTAAATAAACTTATAAAATTAGTAGTAAAATGTATTCTAGTTCTGAAAAGATAGAGAATGGGTAGTGACATCGCCACTGCGTCACTGTTTGCTCATTTTTTGTTTTATTTTCGTCTAAGGTCTAATTGTTGTAACATCACTGTGATTGAGAGAGTTTATTTTAACATTTTGATTACTTCAAAATTTCATAATTATAAAAAATAAGAAAGGACTTAGTATAAAAAGTAAACTGTAAAAGAAATATAAAATATAAACGTAAATGATAAAGGATGAAATTATACAGCTGTAATACAACTATAATTATAAATGTCAAATAACACCCGTCTAGTCAAATTACCCATCTCTTTTTCTTTTTTTTTTTTCAATCGCATTCTTCATTAAAATAATCATCACTTGATTTCTAAAGTTGGTGATAAATCCAATTTTATATTTTACCCAACTGCCGATGTTATTTTAAGAATATTATATATATGATATCATTCCTATTAAGAAAAATAGATTATATATTTTAATAATTCAAAAAGTAATAATCGCATATCTTTAATAGTAATACTATATCGTTTCAGTCTCGGCTTTAAATTATATATGTATGTAAATTCTTTGTTTTCTGTAATTTTAATCCCCAAAAAGTTAAAAAAAATCCTAATTTTAGTGTAATCTTTAATTATATAAACATTTGTTTAGGTTAATTTTACATCTTAAATAATTTATCTATTTTTCTATAGGACCCTAAATATGTTAAATCTAAAAGAAAACCATTTAAAAGGAAATAGAGAGATAATCTTGATGGATTGTTGGATTTTTGGATCTAATATGGAAACTTTTATTTAAAATGTTAAAATCTTAGAATGATTGTGTACATCTACAGCTTTACACGTTGCATTATTCTTGTTTAACTTGCTTTTTCTTTTTGTTATTTAATTGGATAACTACTTCAAATAAAGATTTTATAAAAAAAATAAATAATTAATTAAGTAATAAGGATAAATAATGATTTTATATTTCTTAAATAGTAAACAAGGTTGACAAATTAGGTCTTGATTTATGGATAAACTTGTCATTTCGTTAAAATTTTGATGAATTATATTGGTTAATTGGTGGACTAGAGATAAAATAAGATATACTGATCTTTCAACTTTTTTTAAATTAAAATAAGAAGTAATATAAAAATTTATGTTAGAGTAAACAAAGATAAAATCATAGTACATAGTGTGGCATATTATATTTGACCTATAGTGAAAATTAAAAACCATATAATAAATATATATATATATATATATAAAATATCAAGTTTTCTCATTCATAAAAAATATTTATAAAGTTTGAATATTTCTAAAATTTGAATGTGTTAAGGAATAGTATTTAATATATATTGAGAATAAATTTAAAGTTATAATATCCTTCAACTTTCTTAATATAAGTTATTTTTAACTCTTGTCAACACTCGATTTTGTCCGGGTAATCTTTTAAATTAAAACATAATGATAAAAATAAAAAGAAATAAAAATCAATAATAACATAAAAATATATTTAAGTATTCTTGAAATAATAATAATGATAAAAGTTAAATAAAATTTGAACTTTTCCATAAAAAAAAAGA
>Ga0099825_1000861_pt1 | contig 35937 bp, 10 predicted proteins | sample SiratroredBW_FD_76838 | JGI IMG/M metagenome (GOLD analysis project Ga0099825, IMG submission 76838) | Root nodule microbial communities of legume samples collected from California, USA - Siratro red BW | ecosystem: Host-associated > Plants > Roots > Nodule | place: USA: California | collected...
GGAAGAATTTTATTCACTTGTGATTGCACAAGATTACAAATACAAGTTGTGTATTTATAGGGAGAAACTAGGGTTACTGTCTAATTGGGCCTAACTCAAATCAAGCCTCCACAAAGCCCAACATAATGAACACGTATTAAGCTAAGTTCCTCAAACCATTTTTTTTTTTTGTAAGAAACAGAATCTTATTGTTTTCAAATATAACAGTGATGATTCACCCATCAAAGTAAATTCCAGTAGCACATGCCTAATTTCTTTACGTAAAATTTTGACCTATTTTTCGAATAAGATTCCGTGATACATGTGGTTGTGGTTTTATAGTTTAACTAGCAACTAACCTGTCTATTCATAATTATACATATTTATTATATTGTTATAAATAATGAGAGATTTAATTAAAAATATTTATTAAACTATTTTTATTAAAATATTTGAACAAGTAAAAAATAGATAAAGTTACATCACTTATGGAAGGAAGTGAAATAGCTTTCAGGTTGATCATTGTGTGAAGAATATATAAATGTGATAAAAAGTTAAACAAATTTATTGGTCAAAAAGAGATAATTTAATCTCGATTTGAATGAGAATCTAATCAAATTTTCTAGTTGGGTTTATGTTTTTTTTTAAATGAAATAGGCATATGGAAGTTCTTAAGACCATTTGTCTTCTGAATGCATTTTTAATACAATCTTTTTGGTTGGTTGGTGAGTCAATAACTATCATTCTAGGGTTATGCTCTTAGGGAGCCATTGAAAGACGGTTATTAAATTAAATATGATAAATTATGTGAAACTTCAAACTATGTAATACCATTACTTTCCAAAGCCAAACTATAAAAAGTGACTTATATTTTTAATATTATATTACTGCTTTACGTTATAAACAAATTTATCATAAATATGAAATTTTTAATTTATGATTTATATATGTCTAATAAATAAATGTAAAAATATATTAGTGGGATATATAAGTTGTGTATCTCATTGGTTCTTCTTTTTTGTCTTATGACACAGTGCAAAATTTACCATATATGTATTTTATTTATGTGTAACTTTGATCATAAAGACTAAAATACATCCTAATATTTAATGAAGAGACTCTAGATATAATTAAAAATTAAGATTAATAACAACACTAAATAAATTATTGAATAAAATCTAATACTACGTTATTCGTTTTATACTTTATTTATACGTTTTGGCTGTCTTAAGTTTCAATTACTACAAGTGTAACTTTAATTTTTTTTAAGGATTCTTTAAATTAATTAAGTTTTTCTATTTTCAAAATAAGTAATTTTTTGTTCTTCATTACTTGTCCTCCATCAAATCTCTTAAAATTATTTTTTTATATATTTATATATTTTAAGCTTATGATGAATTTAAGATAAAAAAATGTGTTGATAGATTAAAAGTAAAAAATAAATAGTTTACATTTTATAAGATTTGAAGACTTTATACAATGATTAAAACAAACATGTTTAAACCAATGCAATTAGCTTAAGTTATGAAACTTTCGAATAAAAATATGAGATTAGAGAGTTTAAGAAAAAGAAAGTCCAAGGGGAGATATAATTTGTTGTTTAACGTTAAAAAAAAGACTTAATCAGTTAAAAAAATTGGAGAATAAAACTCATACGTAATTCAAATTGACGAAATTAAAATTAAATTAAGTCTTGTTTTAGTTTAACCCTTTTGGAGGTGAACAGTAGACATAAAATTTACCAAAAAATTTGTATACTCATGTTCAAATAACTTGATTTCCTAAATTGCTGGTCACAGTAACTCTAATTATCTTGGACCAATAATAAATGAGTAACGCCATGGGCTATGACAGTGTTTGCATTGCCTTCTCCGTATGTGGCAGTTCTTTAGACTGTTTCTTTCTGTAGTTCCTAGTTTCGTCCTACACCCTACAGAGAAAGGAAAATTATTGTTTTAGCCTTAATGAAAATAATAATAACTCTTGCACTCTTCTTTATATAAGACTATTTTAGATTGTATAATCTTAAATATAATATTCATATTTTAAATTATACAATTCACAATATAAAATTCTATAATACATTTTTTTATTTTAAATTTTTCTATTAGAATATAATTTTTATATTATATTCTAAATTGTACAATCAAAACTAAAAGAATACCATTTTTATATTTTTAATTGTGTAATTTGAAATAAAATATTTTATTCTAAATTATATAATTGGAAATAAATAATCACAAATTTAGAAGGAAATTTTTGGAAGTATGGGGTGCAGAAAAAAACCATGAAGGTGCGGGAAGAATGAGTCTTCTTCTTTTTAGTGCCCATTTTTAACGGGCCAGACAGATTCACCCTGTACTGTCAAAATGGATTTTCCTCAGCCCATGTTCCTGGTACTATAGCATATGCCAGTACGATAAAGTGCAGAATATCCCACTATTTTTTATTATTTTTTTTTCGCTTAAATAATTTTAGATCTTCAATGTATTTGATGTTTTTTTTATTCACCCAATAATATTTTCTTTTTATTGATCCTTGCGTACCTAATAGTTTGAAAGTTTTGTTTTGAGGTTATGCATGTCTTCTTGTCATTGACTGATATGTGACCCTTGAAGTTGTTCACATGTTACTGAATTGTTTTATTATGTAATGTAAGATAAAGTCATCTTAGGAAAAGTTTAAACAAATCATTTTTAATTGTCATCATAAAATTTAATTAATAATAATATAATAGATTTTTTGTAGATTAGCAAAAATTAAACTTTCCCTTCATCAGGTTGCATCCACTTTCTACATAATCTTATATATTTTTAAAAAAAAATTAAAATGATGGGATGCGGAAGTCATGAAAAAAAAAAATATCACTTTAACTAAACTGATACCATGCAAAGAAAAAACATATGGAACAAAAAGGAAAAAAAAAGAAAGAAAAAGGAAATAACTAAATATAGATATATTAAAGAAGTGAAGCTTACATAAATATACATCAGAAAAACAATTGCTTATAAAGAAAAGATAAGAGATATATAAAGAAGAATTATCCTAAGAGAGTATAATAAAAGGCTAAAGAGAAACAAACCAAAAAACTAAACCGGTTAAAATATAACTAACCATTTTCAATTTTCATAATTATAGATTTATCTTTTTTTATATATTTAATTTTATGAGTTTTCATCAATATTGACATAGTCAATGGAGCATGGAAAGAACCAGGAGAATCATAAATCATCAACTGACAAACAAACATGACTACTTCAACTCAGTCATCTTATCCATTATAGATATTTCCTGATTTCTTCACACCAATTACATCAAACTTGTATTCTAAACAAATCTAACGTTAATTTATCAATTAGTTTCTAATTAGAACTAAGTTTTCTTATATCAAAATTCCAATATAACGATCAAATATTTTTTTAATATTTTCTTATATTTTAATAATGAAATCTTACAAGAAATACATTATAATAATTTTTTTACATTTTTTTAATTTTAAAAATAATTTAATTACATAATTATACTTTTTAAAATTCGAATATTAAAGAGGATATATCATATTTTAGAGGAATGTTTTTGCAGCATCTCACTCTTATTAAGGATAAATAGCTGTAAAAGAAAAAGAAAGCTGTTTTACAGCTTTTACAGCTTCTCGGAATGTTCCTCCTAAGAAAAAGAAAAATGTCGTAAATAGTTGTAAAAGCTGCAATGACACACTTTTCTTGTTTATCTTTACACACTTTGGAAAATCAAGTTACCTAAAGTCACAATAAAATAAAAATGCGAAAAAAATAAGTGTGTTGTTGATTTTTAATTTTAACTCGTAAACAGAAAAAAATAATAAACTCCTAAAATAGAACAATAATTTTTAATTTTTAAGTTATATATCGACGGGAAAATGCAAATGTTGTCTGGTCTACACTAAATCTTAATTTATTATATGGAAGGTTGATAATTATTTCCATCATTGCCTGATAATCTGATAATCTTCAATAAACAGGAAATTTAATGAATTCACTATTCTTTAGAAAATAAATTATATAGCTGTTGCTTCCTCCATGTTTCCTATGTCTATTGTCATTGACATGAAGTTATCTTTTTGTTTTTCCAAACCCTAATTTAGTGCAATGTAAGATTGACAAATGCATATTGTAAATTTTTCACAACGTTTTTTAAGGAAAAATTGAGTTTGTGAAATTCTTATTTGGATTCCAAGGAGGAAAGGAAATTTTATTTAGCATTTTTTCCTAGTTTCTTTTTTCTTTTTTATGAAAAGTGTTTTTCTTTCATAAGTAAATCACGCTGAAATCTTTCGACGTTTTGTGAAATTTTTCTTGATATTTCTTTTATTCGTACACTAACTTTTTTGAATTGTTTAAAATCATTATATTAGTATAGATTACACTTAACTTTTAATAACGTAAACACGTTTGTCTTGTAATTAGCATAGATTTTGACACGTGAAATTAAACTATAACTATAAAGATGATAGACATTATTGAATACATGTTTTACGCAAAGGATGGGACACATGAAAGATATTAAGGAATTTCTAGAAGATACAATGACTCGGTCCAAGTCATCTTATTTGTATGCTAGTATCCAGTCTATTTTGAATTGTCCTCGTTATTTATTTTAGTCTCTATTAAAATATTTATCATCTATCGAATAAAAATATATAATTAAAATAAATATTATACCTAGTTTTTGTAATTTTATTTAGGAGCAACAATTCAGTTATTATTTAATAATATTTTCTTACCAATTTAGCGTGCCATAACTTAATAACTTAATTATAGTTATTCTTTATATATATATATATATATTTAGAAATACTAAAAATTCTATATAATAAAATTAGAGTTATTGAACTGAGTTACCCAAACTGATTTATCATGAATTGTCCATATGGTAATCCAACTTACTTAAGTTCCAAAAAAACAAATCTTAACCGACTTATCTAGATTTGTGACTAAATTGGTCAACTTACTTAAGTTAAAAAAACTTATAGTTTTATATTTATGTTTTCCTTTCTTTAACAATTTTTTTTCCTAATATGAAAGTTGGAACTATATTTAAAATTATTGGAATAATCATATAAGAAAATTATCATATTAATGAATATAATAACCATATATATTTTAACACACACACACACACACATATATATATATATATATATATATATATATATATATATATATATATATATATATATATATATATAAAATAATCCTTGTAAATAATAATTATAAATATCATATAATCAACAGACACAAACATTAAATAATAATTATAAATAGCATCCAAATAAAATATAAATAATTTCAAAAACTAATCCAACATATTGGTCTTAAAACTTAAATTTCAAATAGTCAAATAAAATTTAAAATTATCAATTATAATCTAAAATTATAAAAATACAAATTACTATTCAACATCAATATCAAATTAGTGATGTTTCCGTCTTTTAATAATATTAGAGTTAGAGTTTTGAATAAAGATGAAGAAATCCAAAACATATTAATTTATTGAAACATTTTCTTTATCAAATTAATTCATAGTCACGAAAGATTTAAGAAATAAATAATTAAATTAACTTCATATAATAATAATAATAATAATAATAATAATAATAATAATAATAATCTTACCTGTAGTTCAAAACAATACAACCAACTTGAATTTAAAATGAGTGTCTCGTCATTCATAAGAAAAATGGAAATAATACTTAGTTAAGACATGAGAATCAATATTAGAGGTAAACTCACTAGTGATTGTAATAATTGGAATGTTAAGCACGTCACAAACCATTTTAGAATAATGATCTTGACAATGGAGTGTAAGGTGACTGAAAGTAGTATATGTGGAAGTTGGTGATGAAAAATTAAAAATCTTATAATATATGAGAAAAAGAACTCGTGAATTAAGAGATTTTAATTTCGAGAGAAAAAGGGAGTTGGAGATGAGAATTTTGGACTGTTTATACTCTTCCCCTATCCCATTTTTTTAATTATGTTGGATTATAGTTTGGCAAGTAAGTGTTTTCTTTTTAATTGTTTTCATTATAAGTTGGTGAGTTAGTTTGGCTCACTGCAGGTCCAACTCAGGTAAGCACAAATTTAGTTCAACTCGGACAAGTACAAATTTAGTTCAACTCGGGTAAGTACAAATTCAGATTATGTATCTTCTCATTAATCACAATAAAATAAAAATAAAAAAGATAAAGATGTTTATAGATTAAATTATAGTTTGAGTAGGATTTGAGTAATTTATTACCTAATATAATAAAAACTTATCGAATTAAATTGAGTTGAATTTCTTAATCTTATCTTTTTTAATGTTATAACCCAACCTATTTTTAAGTAAATTGGATCGAGTTAGTTTAAGATTTTGAAAAACTTTTTTTTTTTTACACTAAAAGTTACAATTATCAATTTAATTATAAAAAATAACACAATCTTAAAAAAAAATATTATGTTTCAAATAAATCAATATATAACAAGTTTATCTAAAATAATTCAACATATAAAAGTATAACATAATTTATACAAATATAATGAATTAGTATCCGATTACTCATGTTAAACTTATCATCAAATTTATATAAAATTTAATTAGTTTAGATTAAATAAGATTTAATCTAATTATAAATAAAATCTATCTCAACTTAATTAAATTAAATTAAACCAACTCGAAATAGATAAATTAAACAAATACAAAAATGGATAATTTAAAGTAAATTCATTAATTTATTTTGTTTTAATTTAATTTTATTAAAACCATCTTTTAATTGACCGCTTTAAATTAAAGTTATAAATTAAATTACATTTTTTTATTCTATCAAAACAGTTGTGTATTTAATTTTTTACTATAAATTTTTAATGAAAACTAGATATACAACTTATAAATATTATTTTGTATAAAATAGGCAAATTTCTCAAATTGGTATAATTTTTATTTGAAATTTACAAAATGGTGTATTTTTTTATTTATTTCTAGATATGGGTAAATCGTGTCAGATACACATATTAATGTGAAGAAATAAATAAATAAAATCATGAAAAGATAACAGGATTTTAGTTTTTTAGTTTACTAAAGGAAATGGTGCAGTCAAGATTTATTAATGAGTTAATTAAAATCCTTAGAATATTGTTAGAATACTGCACCATTTTATGGTTATATCTAGGTAATTTTTCTTGACAATAGGTAACCACTCTTCTATCTAAGTTAACTTCACAATTATTTAATTACTTAATCAGAAGTAATTTCAACCATTATATATTTATCAATAAATAAAATAACTTTGTAACTATCCACTTATTTTAGTTACACAGTAGCAACATACCACACCATGTGAAAAAAAAAAAAGAGGAATAGGTGGAGAATATTAACCATCCTAGAATGGTACAGTATTATCACAATTTAATTAACTCATTAATTGAAATCTTAGTTACACAATTTCTATCTAGAAAACTAAATTTGTGTTCTCTTTTCATGATTTCATTTAATGTTAAATTAAATCGTGTAATAAGGACATTGTTTCTTCACAATGATATAGTCTCTACTATGAACAATTTACAGTGTAATAAGAACATTGTTTCTTCATAATCATATAGTCTCTCCTATGAACCATTTACCCATATCCGAAAATAAATAAAAAAAATATACCATTTTGAGAATTTCTGATAAAAATTATATCAATTTTAGAAATTTTCCTAAAAAATACCTCATAATTTAATACCTATTTGTCATGCCTTTTCGTGAGAATTAAGTCATGCAGCCGTGGCATATGTGTTTCAAGTACGACTTTACTTTCTAATCTGAATCCTCGAAAGACAAGATCATGAAGATTTATATATATGCAATCATTTACACCTCTTGAACATACCAGCTTCTCTACAAGTTCCTTTCATTTTGTGGAATATAATCACGTAAATGGGAATTCCCAGAGGCCACAAACTTGTTCAAAAGTTTGAGATTGCTGCAACAAAGAGAAAAACTGCTTCTCTTCCTCTCTCATTCCTTGATTTGCCTTTAGCAGGTCCTATTTATGTAAGACGCCAATTCTTCTACCACTTCCCCCATTCCACCCTTCATTTCTGTGAAACTACACTTCCTTCTCTCAAAACCTCTCTCTCTCAAACCCTTCAACACTTCTTCCCTCTCGCTGGAAACCTCCTTTGTCCTCCACCACCCCACAAACCCTTCATTCGTTGCACCGATGAAGACTCTATCCCCTTAACCATCATTGAGTCCAGAGCTGATTTCAACCACCTCTCATCCAACCACCCCAAAAGTCTCAAAGACTTGGATCACTTGGTTCCCAAGTTAACTTGCAGAAACACACACGATGACACGTTTGTTTTCCCTTTGCTGGCATTGCAAGCCACGGTTTTTCCCAACCAAGGCCTTTGCATCGCGATCACCTATTGCCACGTCATGGATGATAGCTGTTGCAGCCGTTTCATGAAGCGTTGGTCTTCCATTTGTCGTAGTGGTGGCGTTGACTTGACTCTTGTAGAGAAGTCAACGCTGTGCTTGGACAGGGGAGTGTTGAAGGACCCCAAAGGGTTAGAAGCTATCTTCTTAAGAGATTATTTTGAAGAGAGATCAACTTGGAAGGAGAAACTCGTTGGGAAAACCTCTGAGGTTGGCAATGGGAATACTGAAGATTATGTTAAAGCAACGGTTGTTTTTGGAAGGGATGACATCGAGGGGCTGAGAAGATTGGCGTTGAATCAGTGGAAGAGAAGTGAAGAATTCAATAACTCATCACAGCATGTATCAAAATTTGTGGTGGCGTGTGCCTTTGTGTGGGCTTGTTTGGTTAAAACAAGATGCAGAAGTGATTATGAGGAACAAGAGAAAGAGGAGTATTTTCGTTTCGCTGCAGATTGCAGAGATCGCCTTGAGCATCCTGTGCCAGAAACATACTTTGGAAACTGCTTAACGTTATGTTTTGCCATGCTCAAAAGAAAGGACCTGAAGGGAGAAGGTGGTTTTGTCAATGCAGTGAAGGTTATCAGTAGGGCAGTGACTGATATGAAAAATGATCTGTTTAAGGATGCAGAAAACTGGAGGGAATCATTTACGAAGATGTTTGCTTTGGGAAGTACTTTGATAGTTACTGGGTCACCCAAGTTCAGTGTTTATGAGACTGATTTTGGATTTGGAAAGCCTAACAAAGTGGAAATGGTACATTCCTTGAAGGGTATGTCTTTAGCAGAAAGTAGAGATAGGGAAGGAGGACTTGAAGTTGGCGTTGTGTGTAGAATCACAGAATTTGAATATTTAGCTTCTGTTATCAAGCAAGAACTTCAAGTTTCAAAATCCTTGCTTTATTAGTGTGATATAAGTAAAATTTGAAGCTTTTAATTTCATACCAAATATGGAGTTAATAAGTAAAGTTTAGTTTGTTTGAGAGTGAATTGTGAAGGAATGATTTGAAATGCTTTGTTCTATCTGAGTTGTGTGGTTGATTTGATTGAATGATTAATGGAAAATACTAATTTGATGTCACTCATCATATTATATTTTTATCTAACACTGTATTTCATTAATAAAATATTATATATAAATAAAATAATAATATATATTGATATTATAATATTAAAATATCACTATTCTAAGTTTAATAACTAATCTATTTCAAACTCATTTTATTTAAAACATAAATATTTTTTTTTGTTAGAAAAAATAGATGGAAAAAATGAAAATAAATCATTTATTGGAAAAATAAGAATTAATATAAAAATAGTATTTATTAATGGCAATAATAATTTAAGAAAACAAAGAAAAATCAATTAATAAATGAGGGGAAAATATTCATTTAAATACAATACCCACAAATCTTCCTTCCCTCCTCTCACACGTAATTTTCTCAATTCAAACTTTTTCCAGAGATCCACTCAAATCAAGTATATCAAATCCCCATAATCCTCGCAACTACACTTAAATCTTTTCTTCATGAATAGTAATTTTGCTGTACTAGTTTCTCCAAAACTTTAAAAAGGATTTTTGGATTTTGTATTGAATATAATTTGATGATCTATCTTGTTCTAACGATGGATTTTAAAGATTTTTTTCCATTGAGAATATATACTATGTTGATGATACATTCCAATAATTCTGAATTAATCATCATACGCACGATTAATGATCATTTTAATCACTAACAATATTTTTTTCATGTAGGAACTTGATCAGTAACTTCATTTCTTGTGAAAAAGAAGTAATAAAAAATGTTTTAAAATAATACCACAAATGCGGAGAAATTTCCACATGTGAAACCATGTGGAAACTGCATATTCAACTGTTGATCTGTGGGCGTTTTGTATGTTTATAGTGAGTGATGAGAAGTTTACGTAACATTTTCCAAAAGCGTGTCCAAGGTAAGAAAAAAAAAAGAGTGTGTAATATTGTATCTTTTGCAACGCTAATTAATTAAGAATTAGGGTGGTGGACTTCTTCCCGGAACGATTTAAAGCAACTTTATTTCTAATCAGTTGTTTTCATATAATTGTGCGAAGCATGTTTGTCTCTTTATTTATTATTTCTATATTCTCACAGATTTTGACATGTAAAATTAATTGATAGAATGATGTTAGATTTTCTTGGATGCTAGTTCTAATCAATTGGTGGGAAGAAACTAAGAAGTTTTAGAGTTTAAAATGACCGAGTCCAAGTCATCGTGCTTATCTGCTACGGATTTCATGCTCACTAGCCACAGCAAGTTCTAGGAAACTCTTCCATATGTTTACTCGTCCAATAATATTGTAGTTTTATTCAGTTTTAAATTAAATTAAATCAACTGATTTTTTTTAGTTTTTGAAAAAAGTATTATTTTTTCTTTATTTCTAATATATTTCTCTGTTTCAATTTTTTATATTAATTCAGAATTATTAAAACCATCAATTTTATCGAATATCATTTTATCATCATTAACACCGTGTTTGCATGGAGAAAAAAAGAGCTTGAAGATTGTGAAAAATCGCCTCTAGTTGACTTGCACAAAAAAATACGGATTTTGAATCATTCTAGACACGTATTTGCATGCAAATATCGTAATATTTGAATTCAAAATATCATATATTATATTATAAAATAGACTTGACTTTATCTATAGAAAATGACTTATTTGTAATGGTCGATCGAAATCATCCGGTCTTGTTAAAAAATTAGTTTATGCTGATTGATTGATAATTATCGAGATGTACTTTTGATCTATTCATCAACAACCATAAGATACATGACATTAATAACGCGAACACATTGCATTCACTAACAAGATACCACTTAAAAGAGAGAGCTTACGCAACATTTTAAGTAAGTTGGGCCTTCAGTCGAATTATCCCTAAAACACATTCAAATCTCTATAAAAGGGAACGTAATCTCAAAAAATAAGGTATGATTACTCTAATCCTATTTATCTTGTATTACTCGGACCGTAGAGGAGAATATTCAAAAGTGAAAAAAGCCTACCAAACACATATAGAAACTTAAGAGTACTAAAACATATAATATAAATATTTTATTAATATTTATATTTTCTTAATTATTATTATTAATATAAATAATAATAAATGCTCTTATAAACTCAAATAGTGTGATTTGAAGAATATTGATTTTGAGTAAACCAAACTTTAACTAAATTGAATCCTCTTTAAAAAAAAAGGTTACCGAATTTTGTTATAAAGCATCAAGTAAAAAAAGGATAACGTGATGTTTAAGTTGGTAAAAGTTTAAAAACAAATATAATAAATACTTATTGAGTAGTGATAAAATTAAGTAAATAATAAAAAAATTATGTTTATAAGATTTTAGGTTAGGTTAATACTCAAGTCTAAGTTACGCCCTTATTTTTTAAAGAGATAATATTATATTATAATATTATAATTATCTTATAATATTATATTTTTATTTTTTGATATTAGATAATACACAATCTTCCTAAATTCGAAATCCGAAATAAAGAGTGACGAAACTTTAATTTAAATTTATTAATTAAAAAATCATTTTCAATCATTTAAGTTGAGCTTAAAAATTTGAAATCATTCTATCTTATTATTCTAAGTTGAGCTTGGTAACCTTTAACCAAATTCATGGGATAGAGCTTAATAGAATTATTATTTTTTCTTAAAATCATACGAATCTTCTTAATTATTAATTAGGAAATTTTAAAGCTTATGATGAATTTTAATAATTTCGAAACATTACATCAGGATTAACATTTCTCTTAATTCTAAATTGTTTCACTAAAAAAAACTTTTGGAAACTTGTATTTCAATAAGTTAATAACTTTTAACTACTAACGTTTAACTTATAATCAGTTTTATAGTATTTTAAAATACAAACTTATTTTATTACTTTGTAGCATTTTTTTATATGACTACATTAATTAACGTAATGAAAATATGAATGATATCTAATTGAAAAGGTATTTTTTATTTTATTAAAAAAGTAGTATATAATATAAAATAAATGTGTAGAATATACAATATGAAAATAGGATGCCGGTCGGCTTTGACGTCTCTGACTCGGAATTTAAACTAAAATAAATTATTTTAAATTTTTTAGTCGAATTACATCCAATTTGAACTCAATTATTCAAATTTGATTATACATACAATAAAATTCAAAATAAATTATCAATTTTTCATCTCTAATTGTTATGTATAAAGTTTTACTGTATAATCATGGATTTCAGTTTTACAATTTTTATTATTATTTAATTAATTCAAGTGAGTTGTAATAAAAATATACTGTCTAAAACTTTAATATCAATACTATTTGTGAATCGTTTGGGCAATATTAAGTGTGGATTTTTTAGATAAAATAGAATTTTCCCGCTTCAAATTAAAAATATCTTATGATACTTTTATTAAATATAAAATATTATATGAATAATTTTGTATAGCTGACGAAAATGTAATATTTTGTTGATGATGAAAATATATTATAATATCATAATATATATTTTTAATTTATATATTTGAAAAATTAAAAGATAATTTAATGAAAAAGCATAATATTTTCAACATGGGCTTTTTTAACCTTCATTTACATTTGTCCTTTCTCCCTTTTAAGTTTTAAATAAGACTAACAATGATATGTATTTTATGTACGTATTACGTGTGTATTTTATAATATACTAAAAAATAATTGAATTTTAAAAAAAAAAAAAACTTAGTCAAGGAAAGTATTTTATGAGATACGTGATTAATCCTTTTCATTTTCAAGAATTTATAAAACTTAATAAGTTAATAAATAACTACTTCAATGAAAATATTTGAATCTTTATACTATTGATGTAAAATGTGTACTTATTTTGCTGACTAGTAATTTTTTTTTTTTTTGTAAAAAAGTCTGATAAAGTAATTTTAGTCAAATTTCTCAACTTCATTTTATTTAGAAACCATAATCTTCTATACTATTTTAGAAATTTAACTTTATTCGAATCAATAACATGTTTATGTCCGGATATATAATCATTACTACAACATGATTATTCAATATTGTTTTTTAAAGAAATTCTATGTCAATTTCATAGCCGATATTGAAAAAAAAAAAAAACAATATCAAGTGTTTCATCGTTTCTTATGATCCAATGTATACATCGATTACGTTTTTAATTGAGATACTATATTAAACATCAATTATTTATATATTCAATATTAAGTTATCAAATACATTAAATATGGTTTATCAATTCCATATCAAATATGGTTATAAACGGATGCAAAATATGTATTTTCTATATTAATTATGGTTATAACTGAGATAGTAAATAGTTCTTTTTTTTTTAATTACTATTTCTCAACCTGAAGTGACAGACACGACATACACCAAAGTACATCTGACTTGCAATTATTGATACATATGTAGTAGGAACCACGTGTTGGCTTTAAAGTAGTGCTATGCAATTGTAATGACGTTATTTTGTTGAAAATGATTCCCATTGCAAATCTTTTGACAAAACAAAGAGTAAAATAGACTTAGTTGATGTTTAAATAAGTTATTATTTTATTGTAATATAATATTTATTATTATAAAAATAGTTGTAGAATATATACTTTTTGGCATTCTATAACTGTTTTTTTTTTCTAATAAAAGAGTATATTGTAATAAAATTATAATTTATTTCATTATCAAATTTACTGAAGGTTATTAGCATCCGTAGAATTACTTTCCATTTAACAACTACATATATTTTAACTTCCTTTTAAGAACAGTAATAACTCATTAATCGCTCAACTTATCAAGACACATTACTCTAAAATAGAATAACTGAGAAGAAACTTTCACATACAGAATCAGAAAATGAAAAATATAGGGTTTTGTCCCCATGAATGACTCACTCAGAAATTGTTAATATTATGGAGTTCCTCTTCTAAGATGTTTGTGAACTTATTCATCTGAGTCCTTTCAAGTGCCAATCCAACCTCAATTCCTCCTTTTTGGTCTCTACAATCAGAAAGAGAAATTGATCCAGACGATTCAATATGCGCTGATTCAGTTTTCTTAGGCTTTCCCCAACCAAAATCAGTCTGGTACACACCCAATTTCGGTGAACCCGCAATAACCAACACAGATTTACCTGGTTTCCCTAACTCTCTATAGTCTGAGATCAGTGTTTCAGCATTTCTCAAAGCATCGCTCTTCAAATCTCTAACTTGTCTTTCAATGGCGTTTGCTGCCACTACAATACCACCTTTTCCCGCTAGCTCACTCCTCTTTATTGCCACGATGTAAGCGGTTAGACAATTTCCAAAGTACGTGGAAGGTAATGAAAATTCAGGACGATCACGGCAATCTGCTAGAAACACCAAGTGGCAAAGTTCATCACACTCTTCCGAAAAACAATTGCCCTTTTTCTCTTCCGACCGAATCATACAAACCCAAAATATAGAGCATGCAACAACAAAGGTTGATATGTGTAATGCCCCGGAATCATTGGTGGCACATTTAAGAGAGAGCCATTTCTTTAGTTTCTCAACTTGTTCAAGGCCAAGAACAACATTGAAGCGAACCTTGTTAGTGGAAACATCTCGCACGAGCCCCGCGAACTCCATGCTTTTGGACTCAGAGTGTTCAAGATCTTGGAAGTAAATGAACTTAAGCCCCTTTGGGTCTTTAACTCTGTCTCTCTCGTATGAAGGAGGAGACAAGGAGGTTTCAATGGAAGCCAAGTCTCCTCTTGCCTTGCAAAGAGAAGCCCAAAACTTGATGAAATGATGAAGTGATTTGCCATCCCCAGCAAGGTGGTTGAAGGTAAGACATATGCTGAAGCCAGAGTTTGGGAAAACCGTGACTTGAATGGCCATGAGAGGCAACACACTTGTGCCATCTTGCTCCACACGAGAGGAAGGCAAGGTGGGAACAAGAGGGTGCCAGTTTCGAACGTCTTGAGGTGAATCTGATGTGAGGAGATTGAAGTTAGCCGTGGACTCTGCAACCGTGAAAGAGAGAGAGTCGCCCGGAAGGTAACGAATGTGAGAGAGATGGAGTTGTGGTGGAACGATGAGATTGGAGGCAAAAGGAAAGAAGTGTTGGAGAGAGAGGGAAAGAGAGTGTTTTAGAATGGGAAGTGTGGTTTGAAGGAAGTGGTGAGTGGAGTGGGGAAACTCATAGAAGAGGATGCGTTGGATGGGGTGGCAGAAGAACCATGGAATATCGAAGAAAGTAAAAGGAAGGATGGTTGAAGGAACAGAATTTGGTGGTGGAGAAACTTCACACCGCTCTATCATCTTCACCGAATCAACTTCTCTCAGGTGAGCCATTTTGTTTTGGCACTGTAGCTGTGAAATGACACTCTGAAAAGCCTCTCACGGAAGCTTCTTGTGAGAGAAAGAAAAAACCATCGATCTCTCTACCATGTTAACTTTAATAATATTTGATAATATATATAAATTTTGAATTAGAGATATTTTGTGTCTTTGGTGATGGTGTGATAGAGGGCTACGCAATATATCAAAACATTTGTTTAGAATATGATATATGTGTGGAAGAAGAACAAAAATTATAGATTTGAAGGATATATATGATGAATAAAAAGAGAAAAAAAAAGTGTTTATCAAATGAAATATTCATAGACAAAATGATTGTATATCTAAAATATTAATCAACACCTGATATACATCTAAAAAAGGTAACAAAAGTTGTAAACTTATAGAATATATGATAAAAAGAGAAAAATAAGAAGGCAAAATAAATATTTAATAAGTATATATTAAATGAAGATGCATTGTATCATTGATCATTTACAAAATGATATATTGAAAAGTGAGGATTGAAATATTTTTCACTTCACGCTCAACACGTGCGTTGTTATTTAATCATTTTGTTTATTTGTTTAATATGTTATATCACATCACATGCATATATGCAGAGAAATAAAACAAAAGTTACAGTTATATTATATAATAATTAAAGATAAAAAGGATGTGCATTCATATCACATTAGTTAGATTCCTTCCCACCCCTTCGATTATCCCGAGAACCAATAAAATATATAAAAGAGTTAGGAATTTAAGCGAAAAGGAGGGGGTATGATGTTAAATGAATTAAATAATTAATATAGATAAAATCCACAAATTTATTATTTTAAGATTTGAGAGATGCTAAATGAATCAAACCAAATAATATATAAAGTAAAAATTCACAAATTCAAAAAAATAAAAATAAAAATAAGTGTCATATTTTCTTATATCAGATGGAAATGACTTGCGGTTCCGCATGCTTGGTCAACTTGATCACCTTTTCTTATTACGTGTCGTGTGTGACGAGAATAATGTGGCACATCAATAATTGATTAAAAGGGTGATGATTTATATCATCGTAGTAAGGAAAGTAAGAACACTAGTTTAAAAATAAAATAGGGTTGGATATTATTTGATTTCAATGTAATATTGAATTTGGTCTTGTACGATTCAATTTGGATGGATTTTATGGTTTGATAAACTTTTTGGAGAAATTATTTTTGTAAGATATTGTTAAATGAGATTTATACACCTATTAGTTTTAAATAAATATTCATTTTTTTTATTTTTAATATAAAATATCGCCTGTCTTTTCTATTTTTAAGTAGATCTTTTTGTTGTTGTGATTTTAATAAACTACATCAATCATTTTGTATTCTTAAGGGATACACACTCGCCTTTCAAAATGTATTTTAAATATTATATCAATTAAAATTTAAATAAAAGGTTAGAAAAATTAAAAGTTATGGTTCTAAATAACCAATTTTTGTATATACATTGAATTCGGAGTTTCTTCTGTTATTCCATGTTTGTTGAAATATTTTTTAAAGCTTAGGTATACTTTTATGTGCATAAAGATAATATCATCTAAAATTTAAAAAATTACTTAAAATTTAAAACATAATGTTTGTACATGAGTATATTATATATTTACTGAGTGAACAAAGAATACATTTGGATAATTAACAAAGAACATTGTCAAATATCATGCCAACTTGCGAAATAAATAAAAAAAATCCCAATGTTTAAAATAAGATGAAACCATTCCAAGCAGTTGTTATTAGATAGAGATATCAAGATATGATTTTCGTTTGTCGTTACCACAAGGACCCTAAGAAGGAAGAAACCATTATATACTTTTTTAACCTTACACAATTTCGTGGGATGAAAATGAGTGAGGAAACTTTTCAAAAGGGAAATCATATTCCGCACTTTCTATTAAATAATTTACCACTTGATAACTTTATCTTAATAATAAAGCAATATGCATCAATAATTTAATTTTAAAAATAATTAAATTGTTGGTCATTGTGATTAATGATTGTTTTCTATGTGATTAATAATTATTTTACTCTATTTTTTGTATTTTGGTATGTAAGTTGATCGATAATTTCTTACGAGTTCTTAGATTATATTTTATGTTTAGTGATCAAATGAAAGTATTTGAACCTTTATATAAAAGTGCAATAGAAAAAATTTGGCCGTAATATTCTGTTGAGATAATGAATTTTAAGAGCATTATATAAAGAATTTAAAATAGTTTATAATAAAATATATCATTCGATATAAATTTTTTAAGAAAAATAAAATTTTATAAATTTATCAAAATAATTTGATTTAAAATTAATAATTTTAATTTACATTTAAAAATAAAATGTTTGAAATTCCTTTTATTCTATCCTCTCTCATATATCCACGTCTTATTTCTTCATATTTTCCTTTTGTAAAGGTCTCAATCAGAATATCATTTGTTCGACTTAATCTGTGATTTTATTGTTTTGAGTGAGGTGGAGGCACCAGTAACCAATATTGTCTTTTTTATTGGTGTTGTGTGAAGTTTTTTTCAGATTAAAGTCAGTTATTGATATTTAATGTTGTCATTGTCGAATTCCTTTTCTTTTTCAACATAGTCAGTGTTATTTTTCAATTAATATTGGTTAGAATTTTCTTTTTTAACATAAACAATGTGTTTTTTTCTAATGCTAAACATGTTTTTTTAGTTTATATCAATAATATTTTTTTTTTAAGTTATCTTCGATCAATATTGATTAAAATATAAGTTACAATTATTTCCTTAGCAATATGAATAAGATTTTTATTAACCAAACATTGACACTGTCATGTTTTGGTTAATGTCAACTAAGATTTTTTTATCACTACCAATGTCATTATTTTTTAATTGGCACAGGAGTTTTTTTAATTGCTATTTTTAAAGTAAAGTTCAATGATTAAGTGTTATTTAATGATAAAGTATAAATATAAATATGCTTTATTTGTGACAAAATAGTTTTTAAATGTGAAATGCAATCTAGCCGAATCTAACCTGCTCATAATGCGAAAAATGTTTTTTTTTTCCTTTCTTTTATTATACGCTTGGCCATCGTCATTTCAGTTATTTTGCCATTCAGATAGGTTATCACTCACTACAGTAATTTACTTTCATTTAACAACTGAAAATAATATTATTTTTATTATAAAAACCAAATGTGAAATGGATGTAATTTTTGCGTAGTGCTAAAATATATTTATTCTTCAGATTTTGATGTTACTTATGAAGCTTTGTGGGCCATACCATGACTTATCTTGATTATGTATATAACCAAAATAAACTAAATGTCTACGTTGGTTTGACTTACAAGGAAAACTGAATTTTATAATTTCACTTGAGATGGATTCCGACCTCAACGTGTGTCGAATCAAATAGCAGTTCTAATAAGGATTTTCTATAAGAATTTATTAAATCATCCGGTTGCCATCGTTTATAAGAAATTTATATTTAGTTATGCTTTCATGATAACAAATTTCCAAAAAATTTAAAGATTCATTTTATCTGATCTAATTATGTCTTAAATAAATCTTAGGAATATGTTTAGTTTTTGCTTAAAAAAATCTTTGGTTTTATTACGAAATAACCAATATGTTAATAATTTTTAATCTTGTTATTATAGATATGGAATATCTTAGTTAAATTTTGCACATGGGCCTTTTTAATATTTATGTGTAGTGTTTATATTATTTTCATATATTAAATAGTTGGTTAAACAAAAGTTTGATCACATTTATTCGTATGACTCAAACTTTATTTTATATGGTGTGATAGTTCTCCTCTTTTTACTTTGTTTATACATAACATATATTATGTTAGTATTATCTTTTATGATAAAGAATTGTTTTTACTAAAAGTAAACTATAACTTTTAAGTTAAGGTGGAGTAGGATTTATTTTGAGAAAGTGAAAGTTTGACTAAATTATATATTTTCTAAAGAAAAATCTCCAACCTTTAAGTGAGTGAGTAAAAGTATAAAATAAGTGATTGTAAGATTGAGCGAGTGTAGTCCTGGTAAGATTGATTTATATTTATAGGCTTTCTTGGTTCCAACTGAGTTATTCTTAATAAATATAAATTATGGTCATAAATAAGAATTATGAAGATTGACAAAATATATTTAATATAATTTATCTTAATCATCATAAAGTATATTAAATGAGATTAAATTACATTAAATTTGTTTGAATATGATACTAGTAGGTATATAACCCCTCCAAACTCAGAATTCACAAATGAGATGTAGGTGGACTGTGTTGATGGCTGAACAAGTTTTAACATTCTACAATTAATCTGTATATCATTTTGATCCTTTAATAAGTAGGGTTACTTTGAGATGGTTGACTTGTAACCAAATCATTTTTAACTTGTCTAAAGTTGATTTGATAACTTGATTTGATTTTTATTTTATTCCTTTTCGAGCAATATCTAATAGAATTTACCCCAATCAGATTAGGTTGGATTAGTTTATGCTATAATTATGTGATGGTCATTTATTACAAATATTTTAGGTTGAGTATAAGCCCAAGTCATCTTTTCATGACTTACCTTAGGTCACTTTAACCCTCATCGAGCTCATGAGATTGAGCTTTAGAACTACTATTTTTCTAGTTCTTTTAGTGGAAACAACCTTTTGGAGATTAACCTTCATTGAGTCGTATTAACTCGTTCTTCGTCAAAAGATTTTAAAAAGACAGTGCTAAAACAATGCATTTTGGGCCTTCTATAGATGTAAAAGACTTTACCTTAGACAAAGATGATGTCAATGGTAACTTAGTTCATATTAAATCATATATATGTAACTAAATACCAACTTTATGTGAACCGAGTATGTTGAATCCAGTCGCATTCGAGTAATCTTTATAATATAGTAGAATATGGTATTCACAGTTACCAAGTATTTGGAACTTGGCTAGAATTGTTAAATATAACGGCATTGTGACATTCGGTCTAGATCATTAATTGCGACTAAACTACGACATTCAATCGAGATCATTAAGACCAAATATCAAGTTACTTGGACTCGTTAATAATGAATTGAGTATTTTTTTACTCATTCATGTTCAACTTTGGTTTGATTGAGTATTTTCACTATTCGAGTTTAACTTCGATTGGATTGAGTATTTCACTCATCCGAGCTTCTTTTGGGATTGAGCATTTTCACTCATCCGAGCTCAAATATGGTTGGATTGGGCATTGTTATTCCTCTAGAGGTCACCTCCCTAAGGATCTCCCCTAGCCCCTAAATCCGAGCACAACTTCAAGTTTTTGCCTCAAAGTCGACCTCTACTTCCTCAAGGATGATGACTTTCCATACTTCCCAAAGCAGGCCTCGAGGGATGCCTTGACTCTATCGAGGTAATGTTAGTGCGTTGCCTTTCCATTATGCATCATGTTAAGGATAAAATTGGAGACTCCTCGACCCTGTTGACAACCACCAGCCAGTAACAACAGCAAGTGCGGGATTTCCTTAAGGAGAAGTCGGAAAAAGACAAGGTCTTGTCCTCCCACTCCTGGAGATACGCCAGAGCCAGAGTAAAATTAAGAACCTGGAAGCTCAGCTTGCACTGTATAAGCACAAACTGAAAATGGCTTAGGAGAAGTCACTAGCGATCCTGGCAAGGGTGGAAGGTGCCGAGAAGAATATGGCAGAAGCCGAGGGGAGAGCGGTTGAGGCCGAGAAGAAGGCGACACAAGCAGAGGGGAGAGTACTGAGGTCGAGAAGACTCTGAAAGAGAAGGAAGCTAAGCTTAGAGACGTGCAAGGAAGACTTCAGAGCTCAGATACTAAACTCTCCAACCATAGTGTCGCATAGCAATTTAGAGATTTAGTGTGCAAATATTACACAATTATGATTAAACGTTATGAAAACAATAATAATATGACCGAGAGAGTTCCAATTTCGTGGTATGAGAAAGCACTACAATGTTCAGTTTTTCATAATTTTATATTGTTTTGTGGAGGTAGGAAATATTTTACCTCACCATGGGCGTCAAATGTTCTTACCTAAAATGAATTAGAACCTTCTAAGGTAAAGTAGGGTTGATTTTGAGGAAGTCAAAGTTTGACCAAGCTATATATCCTCTAATAATAATAGTTGTAGAGCCTGCTGATGAAGTACTGAATGAAGATATACCTGCAGAAGATTCTCCCACATTCAAGTCAGTTAGAACATAAAATAAAAATAATATAAGTGAATAAATATAAGATTGACTGAGTACTCCTATTAAATTAATTAAGATTGATCTCTCTATTTATAGGTCTCTTGGAGTAGACTGACTTATGTCTAATACATAAAAATTATAATGATAAATATGAATTATAAAAATTAATCATATCATATAATTTATCACTATAAAGATAGCGTTAATCATCATATTAAATGATATTAAATGAGATTAGATTGTATTAGATTCTTTTAGATCTCATACTAATTGGCATGTAGGTACAAAAATGATATGTTGTTCTTATCTTTTATACATCTTTTTTATTTTCCACAACTTAAAATTGTAATAAAAAATTATTTGATATAAAACTTGAAATTATCTTCATATTTTTTTCACTTTCCTTTTTATTTTCATAAACAATTCCCAGTAATAGAAAAACATAAAAATTATGAGAACAAAAATATTATTATATTAAAATAGTAGAAGATTGTCTAGACAAAATAATAGAAAAAAAATGCTTAGACTCTCAAATAATACTATATCTATAAACCTCAAGTTAATAATAAATAGACAACGTTAGACATTTTCTATTATCTATAACACTACTACACAAATCAGGCCTTAAACATCACATTATTGCTGGTTGTAAAATGGAGAAGTTACATTATCATATGATACAAAAAATTATTTTAATAAAGACCAAAGCAGACCACTGGAGAAACAAGTATTGAAGAGAGGAAGTCCAATAAGAAATCATAGCTGAATGGCTGCTATGGCGTGGTCCTTTTTTTCAAAATCTATTTAATCCAATGGAGCAAAGACATTTACATTAAAAAAATACAAAAGTATAATAATTATCTTAGAAGATCCGACCCCACGGGAATAGGATCTAGTGCATTCACGTAGCTGCAAACCAACACACTCGATGGTGAATTTTCGGATGCATATTCTGAATCTGATTCACCAAATAAAATAGTTCATCTACGGTCACAATTAGCGTACTATGTTAACGCGTTAAATTCGGACCGCAGAGGATCACTGTCCACTCGCTTCAGTATTCACTTTCCTTTTTCTGATCGCTATACAAAGGACCCGCCAATAAAAACGAGCTTTTCTATTACATTTCCCTTCGCTTCTGCGTTTTGTCAGAATCTCAGTTTCGCTTCTGCGTCACCACGCACTCAGATCCGGCTAAGAATAACGTTTGATAAACTCAATTTCACAAATCAAAGGCTCTCATTGCTCATTCTGAGAACATTTTCAAGTAACTCTCGTTATCACCTCGCATTGCATGTGCTTCAAAATCGCTTTCTAATATCTCTGTCGCAAACTTGCTTCGGTGTCGCAGCTGAATGCGGCAATGGCTTCTCAATCCTCCTCCGACGGCAATTTCATGAAGAACTTCTGGATCCCGCCCCACGTGCTAGTGCCGGACTCCGTGGTTGAAGGTAGCAACATCGATATCGAGGGACCTGAGTGTCCGGTGCTCGTTTTCGTTAACTCCAAGAGTGGTGGTCAGCTGGGAGGAAACCTCTTGAAAACGTACCGTTCGCTTCTTAACAAAAATCAGGTATGTTACTTGTTAGTGTGCGACCATTCTTAAATTTTGTAGGGAAACTTGTTATGCGGGACTTAATATAGCGTGTGGTTTTAAGGTTTTCGACTTGGGGGAAGAGGCTCCTGACAAGGTTCTGAGGAGGATCTATGTGAATTTGGAAAATCTCAAGCAAAAGGGCGATCGAATGGCTACGAAGGTCATGGAGAAATTGAGATTAATTGTGAGTTGAAATATGCAAATGAAAAAATTTCCGTGTCTTTTTTTTAATATACTTGTTTTATATGCCATTATGTATACAGTTTTGCCCTTTTCGGTGATATGTTGCTTGGCTTTAGGTAGCAGGGGGTGATGGAACAGCTGGCTGGCTACTTGGAGTTGTTTGTGATCTCGAATTGTCTCATCCGCCACCCATTGCCACGGTTCCATTGGGCACAGGGAATAATCTGCCGTTTGCATTTGGTTGGGTAGGAAATTGCAGTTCTATGTTGTGTGCTTTTAATTAGCAGATGCCAAGCATTTACTTAAAAAAAAATTAATCATCTACTTGTTCCCTTTATACATGAAGATTTGTGGTTCCTACCAAGTCCTTTGCTTTTGAGAAGTCAAGGAATTTTTCTTCACTTTGGTATATGTTGTGACATTGATGATAAACATAATCAGATTTTTCATATTTAAAAAAAATAAAAAAGCCAATGGAACTCATTTTTTCTGCTGCTTTATTGCAGGGGAAGAAGAACCCAGGAACAGATGAACAGTCGGTCAAGGCATTTCTAAATCAAGTAATGAAAGCTAAGGAAATGAAAATAGACAAGTAATGAATCTTGGTTCTACTCTTTCATCTTACCATTAATTGTTGTTGCTACATCAATGGCTCTCTTATTGATCTATATTTCCATTTCCTGCCTTCTATTGCGAAAACTTCAGGCGCGCTTATTATTGAGTGTAATAAATTTGTATGTTGCTAGGTTATGATTGTGATCCTAATTGAATTTTTGTGGATTAAGAGCATTTTAGTTGGGCTCGCTGCAGTACCAACCAATGTAAAATTTATTGATAGTTCAGATATTCAAACTGAAAACTTATGATTTCCTTTTTTATTTACTAATTTAATTTTCATTTGTTGGGAACCAATTCGATATGAGATTCTTCCTTCACGTGTTCACAAACCTTGTTAATCGTAAATTATCATGCTAGCTGTTATTAGCATTATGATTTTCATTTACTGTTTTTTGTTCATTATTTCGTTCCCTTAGGGGGTATATTAGTGGTTTTTCTAGTTTATTAAAGAGTCCTTTTTTCTGCTTTGGAGCTTTAGTTGTGTCCCTTGCTGACTTCCCACGTCCTTAAGGCCCTTTAATTCAAAGTGATACATGACAATTGTTCTAGATATTTATTAATTTTTTATTCATCTGTTTGGAAAATGTTGATTGCTGATTCTGTGTTTTGTTCTCCCAAACCCCCTCAGCTGGCACATTCTTATGAGAATGAGGATTCCGAAAAAAGGTACCTGTGATCCAATTCCACCCCTTGAGTTACCACACTCTTTGCATGCCTTCCATCGTGTATCTGAGGCAGATGAGCTTAGTATGGTAAGATTATACTATTTACTATTTTGCAATCTAATACTACATCTTGTTTATGGTGAAAGTAGTTCTTCATAACTATTTTGCTTACGCAAGTTTTAGCTTCTTTTGTACTCACTCTACTTCCATGTCTGGTTGTTTCTTATTGCTCTTCAGGAAGGCTGCCATACTTTTCGTGGCGGGTTTTGGAATTACTTCAGCATGGGTAAGAATAGCTTTTCCTGTGTTCTTTTATACATGAACTACCTTTAGATGCTTCATAATTCTATTTTCCACTAACATAAGAATTAGTTGATTTAATTTACACTTCATGATAGTGTGTGTCTATATTTTATATATATATATATAAGTTTATCCTTTGACTATATAAAATCCATTTTGTATTAATTTTAGAAATAAAACTTACATGACGTAAGCTTATAAGTATGAATTTGTATAAAGCGCATGCTAGTGGAAACAATCCTTGATCAGGCTTTAGTTACCTCCTGCCCCAGCAAAGTTAAAGTGAAGTCTTGGGAAACTAAAAAACGTATGAATCTGTTATGATGGGGACTGATTTGTCTAATGTTAAATAAGTATGCTGGTAACGTGAAATTCATTGATTACCTTCTTTGGTGTTGACTATTCTTGGCATCTCTTGAAATATTTAGATCACGGAAATAGTATATTTTGAGGTCTTCGTTTTTCTTCATTCCATCAATTCATCCTACTTCAACTCTCATTACTCCAAACTGTAGGAATGGATGCTCAAATCTCGTATGCATTTCATTCTGAAAGGAAAATGCATCCTGAAAAGTTCAAAAATCAGTTGGTCAATCAGGTATGCCTATTTTGGTACTTGGCAGTAGTCATAGTATATACGTAGAAAGTATTGCATAGACATAAATGACGACAATACTATTTTGACATTTTCACTCTTGATTGAAAAGTCTATATAGTATAGGTCTTTTAGACCACGGAGATGTAATTGCATCTACTATTTTTTGTTATTAATTTTATTCTGATTTTAATCGTGGCAGAGTACTTATGCTAAGCTTGGATGCACACAAGGATGGTTTTTTGCTCCTCTGTTCCACCCTCCTTCCAGGTCAGTTTGTGTAGATCTGTCATTTGGTCGGACAAAGGTTTCCTATGTTTTTTAGGTTGTTTTTCTTCCAAGGCAGTAAAATTTGTAAAAAAGCATTCAATATAGGAGAATGATAGAAACTGGTTCAGATTTATCCAAGACTCTTCCTGTTTACGGCAAACATTCCTTATTTTTTTCATCCAACTGACCAAATTAGCAAATTAATGTAACTAGGTATCTATCAAGGGACCATGTAAATTCATTAAAGTTCATGCTGGTAATATATGCTACAGGAGTCATATTGAAAACCTGCTATGAACATTAGTTGAATCGGCTCCTTGCACTGGTTTTCTAATTAAATACAAGTATATCTTGTATTTAATTTTGTTATTTTGTCTTACGAGTCTTCTGAATGCAGAGTTCTCCATCCAACCATGCATTTGTTATCATTAGTTAATTTAGCACTACTTTGTTCAGCATCATGATACAAAACCTGCCGTTGTTACTCGTTAATGATAATAATATACACAGATGGACCTTATGTGAGCAATTAATTGTTCCACCAGTTGAGTTTTTTGGAGTGACAAAGTGGCTTGTTCACAAGTTTTCCAATTGAGTCAGATGGTTTGTTTTGGCCTTTTTGTTGCTTGCTATCCGTAGTTCTGGGAAGTTGGAAATGCATATGCCCAAGCCACACACAATATCAATTTTTCATAGGTCCATCTAAGCATTGTTTTCACATATATTTGCTACTTAACCGGTTAAGTAAATGCATTTTGATCTTTGAATGCAGAAACATAGCACATCTTGCAAAAGTAAAAGTCATGAAGACGCATGGTCATTGGGAAGACCTTCCGATTCCGCCCAGGTATATCATTTTTACACTCATATATGATCTTTTCCTTTGTCATATGGAGGTATAAGCTGTTGAGTTACATCAGTTGGCGAAAAACTCCTGAATTTTCAAATTACCGAGAAGATCCAAAGAAACACTAAACTATGCTTGACAGCTTTCCAATTTTATTGCTATGCAAACCATGTCTATTCATGTTTCTCAGAAGTTTATTGCTTTTATCACTGTCTATTTTCATTATTTGGTGATTACTGTCCCATCACTTGGCGCCTTATGAATTGAAGTACGGATATTTTGGGGTTAAATGGCCATTTAATCCACTTCCATTTCGTCCATCTTCTGTTCTTTGTGTTCCAATTTACTTCTGGAATAAAGATATGTTTTATTAATACTCTTTCCATTTTATATACAGCATCAGGTCCATTGTATGCCTCAACTTGCCTAGCTTTTCTGGTGGATTGAATCCATGGGGTAAACCGAACAAGCACAAGAGGCGTGATGTAAACTTCATACGCAAATTCTGAAATAAATTATTTTGTAAAATCTTATTCCGCTGTTAGTTTTAAGGCCAAATACAGTGGTAGTAAATAATAATTAATATATAATATTTGGATGCACATGTTTTCTGAACAACCAAAACTCTGAGTATGTTTTCTTGATTCAATACATTGCAGAGAGATTTGACATCTCCATATGTAGATGATGGCCTTATAGAGGTGGTTGGCTTTAGAGATGCTTGGCATGGGCTTGTTTTGCTAGCTCCAAATGGACATGGAACTCGCCTTGCCCAGGTATGTGAGTACACATTTGCGTTTATACATTTTGTGTGAGAAGAGAAGTTGGAAAATTTACTTTGGTGTTTACTTTTTATGTTATAAAATGAGCACTGTTTTTTTTGTATCACACCAAAATCTTTTTCTTTTCTTTTCTATTGCTTTAGTGTTTGAGAGAAAAATTTGAGAGGAAATTAGTTTTTCTTGTAAGGTTTTCCCTGTAGTTGTTTTTTTTTTATTTCCCAGGAAAGGTTTTTATCATTTTTTCCTTATAATTAGAGAGAAGGATATTGTAAAAGTTATGATAAGGAAAGATTTGATATTTAAGTTTGTCCATTAATAACTCACTTCTATTTCTTATGCACTTGGTGTATTAGTTCAATGTCTACTGCCATTGTTCAAATAGAGATTATTACTCATAGTAAAGAGTGCTTAAATTAGTTTCAAAACCATGATAGCAAAATATGAAATAAAAAAGTTCAATGGGAATAATTTCTTGTTGTAGAGACTGGACTCTATAATTTTCTTTCCTTTGCTAAAATTACATTATTGCCTATTATATATTTTATTTTAGTTGAGTTTTTATATTATTACTCTAGTTCCCAATATTTTGATACTCATGCCACGTTCTTCTTTCTAAATCGAACTTCTTAAACTTATTTGTAGATGTTGATTGCACTTATTATTCATCTTTTATATTAATTTTAAATGGCTTCAAATTATGTTGACATTAGGCACACAGAATCCGCTTCGAGTTTCACAAAGGTGCAGCAGAATATACGTTCATGAGGATTGATGGGGAACCTTGGAAGCAACCCCTCCCAGTTGACGATGATACTGTTTTGGTGGAAATTTCTCACCATGGCCAGGTTAACATGCTTGCAACTCATGAATCCAAGTCTAAAAGTGTGAATGATCCGTCATCTCCACACCACAATGATGTGGAAGAAGATGATAGTGATGACGAAGACTCTAAAGCAGATGAATTCCGGAAGTTTGGTGCGGCAGAAACATTTAAAATCCCAGATGAGGTAGACCTTGCTCATCTTAGTTAGGTCTTTCATTGTGAAAGCCATTCTTTGAAGTTATGCAGCTGACAACAGTGCCTGCATAGCTATTGATAGGACTTTTATAAATATTTGTCGTTTCCCTTGTCAAAGCATTCACCTCTTTGCTCTATTCTAGCAGCGATTATGTCTGTAAACATGTTAATTGTTATTTAGAACCGATATGCAATAATTGTATTCTTTAATATAAACGCAGTTGCAAAAGAATCAAGAAAATAATCTCGTAGTTTTTCTTATGTTTAAAAAATTGAATAACATTATTTGAAAAAATTAGGTAGAATTTTAAGCTTCTTTATACTAAGTTAATATTTTAATCTTTGTACTTTAGATTCATTTCTAGCTTAGTTTAGTATAGCCAAAAGATTCCAACTTTGGTTTTTAGGCAAATTAAAATTACATTTTCCCATCGTTTGGATTTGTTGTGGCAATGTAAACAAATGTTCGCGTGTGGAACGTAAATCCTACGTAATTTGAATTTTTAAACCATATTAATGTTTTAGTTTTCATATGAAATTATAATACATACGTAGTGATTCTTATAGAAATTACTATTACCATTTAGTATGACAATGCACTTTACTATTATTTTGAGTTGTTAAATGAGTCTTTGTTTGATGGGATCGAAATATCACCATCCATGTTTCTACTATAGGATGTTTATTTCTAATAGGAATTTTGAAGGATAGTTAACAAGAAGACCGAAGTAGAGCTTGAAACCAATCACGAATACGTATAAAGAGCTGCTTCTAGATTAAGTTGATAGAATTTTTGTGCTCATCCTTTGTTTCTTTATAAACATTACTATTATTGTTATTGAACTCCTACAATTGACTTATTATTATTATTAGTAGTAGGACTGATTCTTTCTGCATACCAATACCCTTTTCCTGCACCTTCATAAATTTTAAAAATATCAAAATTGTCTCTGTAAAAATGACCAAAATGACTTTCTGTTTTTTTAAAAAAAAAATTACTGAACTGGATTCCTTCCATCCGGTTTACATTTTGAAAAAAATTATAAATCGGATGGCCCCCATCCGGTTTATACTTTAGTTTTTTTTCAAAATGTAAACTGGATGCGAGACATCCGGTTCATATGAAGTTCATCTTCTCCGATGCAGATTCACCGTCGATGGCAACCCAATCATCAAATTAACTACCCTAATCATCAATACCACTCACAAATTGCTAATAAACATTTTTTTTTACTTTTCACTTGTTTAAAGCTTTAATTCATATTGAAGCAAATATGCAGCTTCTCCTCCTAGATCTGCGATGCGAATGTTGCAGACTCTCACCCACATGCACAAATCACTTTTGTTGACGGTAAAGGTGAAAAACAGATACAATGACTGAACCGGATGATACAGTAAAGCAATGAATCAGATGCAAGCAAAGGGAGAATGAATCGGATAAGAGTGGTTAAGGAGGTTAATAGGGGTAGAGGGTATTTTAGTCTTTTACTATTTATTATTTAAGGACATGTTTGTATTTTTCACTTAACTATGGAGTTGCAGGAGGTGCAAGACGAGAGTATTGGGGTGGAGGAAGAATTCGTCCAGTAGTAATTAATGGACAGTAAATTAGTTTTATATTTGCTAGTAAATTTATTGGTGGTAAAAAAATAGTAGAAAATTTTAAAATTCCTTTGGTGGTACCTGTGTTTTGTTTTTTCCTTCTACAGCTCTATATTCTACATTTGTTTGCTTATTTCTTTAAACTTGTGTAGAACATGAGTAAGTGTTTATCACCTATCTAAAAATTGTGACTTCTACCGTTTTGTGACACACGTTTGAAGTAATCTTGACCTTTGTAATTTGCTGTTGGTGTGGTAGTTTCCAAGTCCAGGCTAGACCAATGGAGAGAATTGTTACAGGGATTTAGGTAGATCACCATGACCGAATATTACAGTTAACAATAAGTACAACGTGCAAAAATCAAGGATTTGTTCACTCTAAATTGTACACTGTATAGAATAAAGTAGGGAATAATAATTGTTGATAATCAACTGTTGAGATTATAATAAATTTATTTTCACACATGTATTCATTTTATTAAAATCTCAATCGTTGATTAACAATATTTATTATTATATTTTATCCTTTGAAGTGTACCCTGTAAAACCAAGATGATAGAACTTTCTACTTTGCTTATCCAACTCAAGGATCTACTGAAAAAACACGTCAAAGATAATAAGTCTTGAGTAAGGAGATTGACCCGCAACTACAGACCTGGAAGTTGTTCACCCAAACATTTTGTGATGGCCTCATTAGCCTTTTGGGGTTCAGCCCTTTCATCCCTTTTCTTCTTCTCCCTGAAGCAAAATATAATTTCAACTAACCAAAACTTTGCTGAGCAAAAGAAGCAAGTTATGAGCAAATATGTCACATTTATTACATAGACTTTGAAGTAAAATAAAATGTGAGCTCGAGACTATTGATACACTTCTCAGTTATTAGTTACCGAAATGTTTTGAAATCTATTGTTTTCTAAGACGGCTACTTTGGATAGAATGTGAATCTTCCCAAGTCCTTGTCAGATTAATAGTACAAATCTCAATCACATTCAGCATTTCAAAATCAATTTTACCAAACTCTAAATCAAATGAACAATCAGTAGAGTTAAAACAACAAACTTAAATAGATCAAGCAAGATATCTCAAACTTAAATTAAATGGTAATATGTTAATACAGATGTTTAACTTGTGGCAATGCCTGGTTAATTTTTTTTTTTTAAGCTTTTACATTCACCAACTATATCTCAAGTGAAAAGCCATGAGATCAGAGAAAAACAATGGAATGACAAGGTTTGGTCTTTACCTATTAACATACTCCTGCAGCAGCTCTTTTGCTTGAACCAACTTTGAGAGCAGATTACGATACACGTCCAAGTCCCGATCAACACTTTTTTTGTTGATGTTCAAAGCCGCACAAAGCTGTTAAGTTGACATCAAAGATGAATTGATAAGAACTACAAACACAAAAATAGAAATTTCTGCAATCATATATTGAGAGTAACCTGGTAGGAAGACACAAGGTTAATCTCTTCAAATATGATAGAGTTTCTTGATTTGCAATTTGCTAGAACTCATGTAAATGAGAACTAGGCTTGTTAGCTTCAACTTCAAATTGCAAATGCAAAATAATTGTTTGAACAGACTTCCCTACGAATATTTATTAGTAAATGAAAAGGTAAATGAATTCAGTTTCTGCGTCATGAGCTAAAAATCAGCTTCTGCAGAAAGTTTTCTCATTCAACTTTTGTAACGTGCATATTCAATCCATTTTACCTTTCTAATTTCTTTTCCGATGAGTTATTAAAAAAATGCATATCAAAATAGTCCTAAATTCAAATCATAAGTCTTAAATGAATTGGTTAACCTTGTCCAAAATTGTTGGTTCCGTAGCATTTGCCAACTCAAGCAGACGAAAAAGTCCAACTGCAAAGAAACGACTATAACTGAATTCACCTTTCCCTGCTCTTTCTGCTATGTCCTTCAAAATCCCTTCAACTTCTCCTTCTTTGGATGAGAACTCAAGAAGGGAACCTGAGTTTTGAGCCCGAGCCCACTCTTCCAACTTCCGTGCATCTATTCTGTATAAGGCATCATTTTATATAACATATAAATTACATAAAATAGTCTTTGCACAGATACTATCGTAGCATGTGCGATAAGTTTATTGATCTTTACAAAAACCACTTTGCATTTAATGATTTTTGGAACAGGAATCACGATGTTCTGACCTGTATTCTTGTGGATCTTCCTTCAATGCCTTAATGTAGGCTTGGAAGATGGAATCTCGGTCCTCATCACTAGGATACCCTTCCATGAGTTTATCATATACAGTGACAAAACCAAGAGCAAACACAGGGTCATAGCGGTATGATCTCTTGTATTTCATCAAATGTTGCTGCACAAGAAGCTCCTGCAGCACCGAGTTGTAGATACTAGGGATTGGTCGCTTATATGCCTTGAGAAAATTTAACTTTGTCTCGGAAACAGTAGGAGCATCTGCACATCATGTAAACACATAAATGTGTGTATGTGAAGAGATAATAATAACCTGAGTTTTTTCCCTATAGGCACAGAAAGCAAGTTCAGAAGAAAGACAAGAACCTGTTACAGAAGACATGCATTGAACAACCATGTTAGAGGTGGAGTTGGAAGCTCGAAAGCCAACATGGTGGTAGGAGAAATGAGTGCGGAGGCCAAAGAAGTCTGAAGAGGATGCGAGAAAAGGGGTGGAGGAAAGGGTTAGTTTTTTTCTTTCTGGGCAATGAGTGAGTGCAGAGAAAGAGAGAGAAGTGAGAGCCGCCATGGGTGGAAACTAACACGAAAAGAACGAATATAACAGAAATAGAGAGAGAGAAAGAGAGATGAAGGACAAAATTCAAAGGAGATCTGCATTGTCTTGCTTTCAAACTAACGTATGTGTTGGAATGAAAACAAGACATAACAGATCGAAAAGCTTATCCACACTGTGAAGTCTCAAACTGAAACTGAAACCTTCTTTTGTCCGCTTTCCAACCAGCCACTCACCTAGTGACACGTTAACTCACTGATTTTCAAAGCTAAAACAATAACAGAGTTACAATTTTCTGCAACTATTGTGTGGAAGTCACACCAACATCGGTATCAGAATAAATAACTAAAATACATTTACTATTAACATATTGGAGATTTTCTAAACTATATAAATTATGGAGTTATGTGAAGAACTCATTTGACATCGTTGTTAGGTATTATAGTGGCTTGTTAGAGGAAGCTATAGTTGCTTTTCTTCTACGGTATTTGACATTTCTTTCTAGCTGGTGGCTGGAAGCTCATTCATTTTTTAGCAGTCACATTCACCCTTCTATCACATATTTTGTTTGTTGCATTGTATCACCTGCATTTCATTTAGGCTTTGTTTAGTCAGGAGAGGGGATTTGAAAGAAATGATTTAAAGATATTTGAGTGGATTGTGTTTGGATGATAAGATTGTTTGAATTAATGGATAAATGATAAGATTTGAGGGGATTGGTTATGAAAGTTGAGGAATGATTTGATAGATGTTATAGATTTGTTTTAATTTTTTTAATTGATACATTTTTGAAAATACTAATTGATCCTTGTGGATAATAAAAACCTTAAACTCACTTAAAGAGATATTTTATAATTTCCAAAGTTATGACTCACTTATAAGGGTATTTCCTAATTTTCACCTCATTTATGAGGTTTATTTCCTAATTTCAAGTTACATCTCTTCAAATCTCTTCACATCATCAAGATATCATTCTTCAAATCACTCCTCATCCATCCTCTTAAATTAGGTCAACCAAACAATCTTCATCCCTCTAAATCCATCCTCTTGTAGAATAAATCTATCCAAATCACTTCAACCAAACAAGCTGTTACTATATGTTGAGTTGAACCAATTTAGATGGATTTACTGTAGAAGAGGATGTATTGTGGTAGATGGATTCTATTTGGTTGACCTAATTTGAGAAGATGGATCAGGAGGAATGGAAATTATGAAATAGCCCTCGTAAATGAGGTGGTGGAAATTATGAAATGAAATGTCCTTATAAGTGGGTCATGACTTTGAAAATTGTGAAATACTCTTTTAAGTGGATTTAGGGTTTACCATGTGCACTGTAACATTAACTCTTTTTACTTAATTTTATCACACTAAAATAATTAGAAAAATGTAAAGATATAAATTGTAAACAAGAAACAATTATTAGTATTAATGTATGCTTATTGTAATAATATATATATATATATATATATTATATGAAAATTAAACTGATTTATATATCTTTTAATTGAATCATAATTTTTCAAATAATTGATTCTAATAATTATATATTTTTTTCTTTCATAATACTTTTCCTTTTTCCAAAATAGTTATAATATAATTAATTTTCATTCTATTTACCTATAGTCAATATAATCTATCCATTCATAATTATATTATTGATTTAAAATAATTAAATCAATAAAAGTTGTTTACTTTATAAAAGAAAGAATAACAATATATTATACATGTTATGTTGTTTTCTATTTATTCTTTTTTTATCGACGAAAACATGTTTACTTGATGTTTAATTGAAGAAAATCAGGAAAACATATATTTTTGTCTTCTTATTTGATTTAATATTTATGATGAAATTGAGAAGAGAAGATGTTATTTAAAATGTTTTTTATTTATCTTAAAAACAGTTTTATTTTTTTAAAATATAAAATTATTAAAACACAAAAGTAAGGTTGTTCACAAACTGGGTTAGATAAAATCATTATCAACCTACTAAAAAATATCTAGTTAAGTTGATTGAGTTTCTATATTTTTTATATTAAAGTCAATTTAATCCAATTCATTTTAATTTTTTACCATCTTATTCGACAAGGGTCAATTAGTAATTTCAAAAATATATCAATTAAAAAAATTAAAATAAATATATAACATCTTTCAAATCATTCTCAAACTTTTATAACCATTCCCCTCAAATTCATTCAAATCTTACTATCTATCTATTAATCTAAACAATCCTACCATGATATGTTAATTGTATACTAAATTCTAATATAGTATGTTAATTGTATACTGGATTACACAATTCAGTATATAAAATATATATCGGATTGGACCAATGTGATATACAATTAATATACATACAACGAAGATTTGCATACCATACCAGATTGAATCCCTTCTTCTTAATGCGGTATAGATTTTATATACTAAATTATACAATCCAATATGAATTTTGTTATCAATTTCAATTTTATTCATACTTATTTATACGTTATTTCACCAAAAGACATTTGTGCCATTTAAAAAACGATGGAAGTGCACCAAGAAGGCGTCCCTTCCACCCATCCCCTAACTTCCGAATTGGCCCAATCTAGAATGATAATTTTTTTTTAATTTCTGAACTGACCAATCCGGTATGTTTTTATCTTTACTTCTGGACTCGCCTAGTCCAGAACGATGTTTTAATATATGACTTTTTTTGACTTTTTTTTTTTTTTTTTGTTTTATTTAAATTTTTTCCTAACAATTTTTTTTATTTTAAAAAATAATATTTTAATCCGGGAAAA
>Ga0099825_1000865_pt1 | contig 35882 bp, 19 predicted proteins | sample SiratroredBW_FD_76838 | JGI IMG/M metagenome (GOLD analysis project Ga0099825, IMG submission 76838) | Root nodule microbial communities of legume samples collected from California, USA - Siratro red BW | ecosystem: Host-associated > Plants > Roots > Nodule | place: USA: California | collected...
CATAAATTAAATTATAAAAACAAATATTTCAAAATTTTTTCTTATAATAAAAAGTAAAAAAAATAATTTATAGCTATAAATAATTTTTTATAATTTATGATAAAAATAAATATTCCAAAAAAATTTCCTATAATAAAAAGTAAAAAAAAATAAGGTAATAACCACCACTACACCACAGCAGCAGGTTGTACCACCCACAACACAAAATTTCTTTTAAATACATTGCGGGTTCTACAACCCGCAATACAAAATTTTTTTCAAAAAAAAGTTGTATTGCGGGTTGTAGAACCTGCAATGTATTTAAAAAAATTTTATGTTGCGGGTTGTAGAACCCGCAATGTATTTAAAAAAAGTTTTATATTGCGGGTTGTACAACCCGCAATGTAAAAGGTGCAGAAAATATAATTGCGGATTGTACAGCCCGCAATGTGTTTGTTTTTTAATTGTATTGCGGTTTGTGCAACCCGCAAAGTGGAAAAAAAATGAATGATATGAAGGCTATTTTCGTCTTTTCTTCAAGGCTAAAATGGGAATATTTTTAAATTATGGAGGTGCAGGAAGTCACCACGGAGGTGCAGGAAGAATCACTCCTTGTTCGAGCGAATTTTTCGGATGGGCCGAAACGACGGAAGTTGGGCCTAAGGAGAAGTAGCAGGGCCCATTTGGAATGAAGTTGGGCCTAAGGAGAAGAAACTGGGCCCATTGGTAGGAGAGAGATATAAAGGAAGAGTGAAAGGAAGGAAAAACGTTAGCTGAAACAAAGTAACCGGACACAAAAACACAGACCCCAAACCTGTCATCTGTGTTTTTTGTAAGTAAAATTGTATTCTATCGTATTGCTCCGTTCTATATCTCATCCGAAATTCGCCGAGTCGAGTTCGACTCACCCACCCTAACTCGTTCTCTCTCCTCCTTCCCCTTTGGTTCTATCTGTGAGCTACCCACCCTCCCACTATTGTTCCTCCACCCTCCCACTATTGTTCCTCCACCCTCATTCGCATCCTTTTCGGTAATCAATCCCTTTTCCTATTTCATTCTTCACTTCTCTTATCACTTCCTGCAATTGCTGCTTCTATCGATTCCTTCCTCTTTCGCTGCAATTTCTTCTCGATCTTTCTTTTCCCAGCATTTCCCCTTTCCCCCTTTTACCTCTTGCATGCGCTTGTTCTTCTTGTTGTTCCCTTTATCCCCTTGCTCCTCACATCACAATACGACCTAAACCTCAACCTTTGCGGTTGCTTCTCTCTTGGTCGAAATTTCAGATTGAGATTTTTACATGTGCGTGCGTGCGTGCCTATTCTTGATTTTTTGATAAAACCCTCTTATTCTCAGCTGTTGCAGAGAATAATAATAATAATAGGCTCTCACGAGCTTGGTAATAAGAGTTCTTGGCTTTCTTTTTCTTCCGGCGGTCTAATGTGTGTTTTCATCTTTTCTTGGCTTTGAAATTTTGATTTTAAACTGGTTTGTGTGTTTGGTTATTGGAATCTGATATAGCTTAGGGTAGTAGCTTGTTAGTGGCCTATTCATTGTACCTTTTTATTGTTTTGCTCTATATGTTGTTGGCGGGGTTTTTATTTTTCTTTATGTGTGTGAGCAAGTATGACTGATAGGGCATTCTTGGTTCAATTGGGCAGCTTATGCCAATGCTACACCCTCAGGACATAGCTCACCGTGATTTTTTTTAATGAATATTTTAATCTTGTTAGTTTTGGTAGTTTGAATGGGAATTGCTGGGATGGGTTTTCAATTCATTCTTTCAGGTGACAGTGGGATTTAAATAATTTTTTTGATCTATTTCTAATAATATTTTCATCAGTTCTTGTATGGATTAGGTTGTTGCCCCTTTTATTGTAATTGAAACGCCTTGTCTGTATAGTTCTTTACAAATGATGTTTCCTTGGTGATGTCACTTTGTGTTTGCTTTGGAAATTTAAAACTTGATGTTTCATGATTAATTGAAACTTCACGTTTCTTATCCAGAATTTGTATCTGATGCGCATACCAACTCTTTCCATAGTTGAATAATGGCTGTTGAGACTTCCGATAAACCAAAATTACCTCACGATTATGACGATGATGATGATGCACCAATAATTTACAAAAGGTTCTCAAGTAAGAAAAATCAATCACTTTCAGAAGCAAGGAAGTCAAGTTCTCAAATTCATGAGGGACAGTCATATAGACAGATTCCTAATAATGCACCTTCTTCAAATGGACAAACTTCTACCATGCAGAAAGGTAATAATGCCCCATCTCTTAAGCCATCAGCCATGAAGCCTTCTGTAGGTATCTCAAGAGCTCCAAATTCTGTTGGCAACACCTCCTCTGTGAAGTTGCCTGTAGCAAATTCAAAATCACCTTCATTGGCAGATAGGCAGCAGAAAATGTCCATTGATGTCAAGGTGGAACCAAAATCTACTGAACGCAGTGGTAAAGATTTCTATGAAGATTCAGAAGATGACGAGGATAATAAACCGTTGAGTTTTAGGTTGAAGAATTCTAACCATGATAACAAAGTGACGTCTGTTGTCAAGAAATCTCCTGAAGACTCTGATGATGATGATGATGTCCCTTTGGCAAAAAAGTTATCTCGTAATTTCAATTTGGGAACAACTAGCAGTAACCATGACGACTCTGATAAGAAGCCTATTTCTAAAATTCAGAAAGAGCGGCAAAATGGTTCTGGCATGGGTAATAAACAGGATAGGCCATCTCCATTGCCAGCTAAAAGACCACTAGATAATAGTAATTCCTTGCAACCTTCTGTTAAGAAGCCTAAGGTCGCAGTCTCAGATGCATCTATCAAAACTAAGCCAGTCTTTGAGAAACGTGAGCTGAAGGTAGAGGATGATGATGATGACGATCTTCCCATTTCCCAAAGAATAAAGAAACAAGCCATGTCAGGTGAAAAATCATCCTCCATAAAGAAGGTGGTGACAAAGGTTACTAAAGTTAACAAGTCTAGTTCAAAACCTTTCAAGAAACAGGCCAAGAAGATAGTTAAAAAATCAGGCAGTGGTTCAGAATATTCAAAATCTAGCAAACTTCTTCCTAGCTCTGGTGACGGGCAGAAAAAATGGACTACTTTGGTTCACAATGGTGTCATTTTCCCCCCTCCTTACCAGCGGCATGGTGTAAAGATGCTCTATAAGGGGAGACCGGTTGATTTGACTCCTGAGCAAGAGGAGGTAGGATTTTCTCTCTGAAGACTACGCTCTTCAGATTTTGGTTGACTGTTTGCTCTTGTTCCTTTTCTTTTTGATGAATTGGGATTATTTAAGTACTTTAATGTGTAAGTTTCTTTCTGAATTCTCTTTTGAGCCTTTTACCAAATTCAGAGCTTCAAAATTATTTTTCAGGTTGCTACAATGTATGCAGTCATGCGAGATACTGAGTACATGCAGAAAGATAAGTTCAAGGATAATTTCTGGAATGACTGGCGAAAGTTGCTTGGAAGAAATCATGTAATCCAGAACTTGAAAGACTGTGATTTCACTCCAATATATGACTGGTACCAAAGTGAGAAGGAAAAGAAGAAGCAAATGACCACCGAAGTAAGTTTGTTATTTGTTACATTACACTTCACTTGACAATAGTAGAAATTTACATATTAGAGCACTGCCAGTTTTTTAAGCAGTTTTTTTTAGTTATTTCCAAAAGCAGCAGGGTTGATTGACATTTAGTGGAACATTTAGAGATAGTTGTGTTTATTTATACTTTTACCTTTACCGTAGTCAGAAATTTGTTTTCTGTAAGAACTTCTTTGGGGGCTGACACTAGGAAATAGTGTTTTAGTGAAATGGAGAAATATTCTATGCACATGCTGTTTTCCATACCCTGTTTGTATGAATTAGAATTGTGCCAAGTTTGATCTGAGTTAGCCTGAGAGGTTTATTCTTGTTGTGTTTATTATTTTTGTTTTGATTATTGACCCCTTTTTGTCTCGTCCTTTTTGCAGGAGAAGAAAATTTTGAAGGAAGAGAAAATGAAACAAGAGGAGAAATACATGTGGGCTATTGTAGATGGTGTTAAAGAGAAGGTTTAATTCTCTTTTTCTCTCTCTCTAATTTGTGTAGATTTCTATCTTAAAAATTTCCTACAGACTTTATGAACTGTAATCGGGCCATTATGTTTTTTGTTGGAGAATTATTGATGTTGCTTCCTCTCGTAGTTGTTGAGTTATTGTTATTGTGGTTGGATATTGACTTACTTTTGTATCTCTATCCTTGTTTAATACTAGATTGCTTTGTGAAGTTAATAATGCTGACCAGAACAATGTCAGCCAGCATCATGTTGCCAATTTATTATAGACAAGTTTACACCCTTTAACTTTGGGCCATATGTATATTAGACCTTAGTGTTCAAATTTTGTGCATAAACCCTGCTGTTAGGGGAATTCAATGTGACCGACCTATGTTAAAATATTTAACCTGATAATAAATTATTGATTATACAATCCATGATTAGATGGAAGAAGTAGAAAATCTGGTTTTCTCACAATATATGGTTTCCCGAAGGTTTAACAGAATTTAATGGTGTTGTAACTAAGTCATGTGATAATTTTTTTCTGGTATTTAAATAAAATTTCAATTTCAAGGGATTAGTTGCACTTCGTTACCATAAAAGTTTAATCTGTGCAAGGTCTAAAGTTAAAGGGCTTAATTTAAAATTATACTAGCTTTTCATGTATATTGAATTTCCACTTCTTCCATTAGTAGTACAACTTTTGCTGAATAATTGGCACTGTTCGGATGCTCTATATCTTTCTTGCCATATAATTGTGTTTCTGTATTTGCAACATTTGGGAAATGGTTGTTTGTACTTGAAGCTCCACTTTTTTTATCCTCTTTAATTGTGTGGCATTCTATACTTAGGAATCATTTTAACTTAAGACTAATTTTTATCAAATCTTTGTTTTTAGGTTGGAAATTTTAGAGTTGAACCACCAGGATTGTTCCGAGGCCGTGGAGAGCACCCCAAGGTTGTTATGATAGTTGTTACTGGAACAAGATACACTCTTTTTTTCAGATACAGTGGTTTTATATATAGTGACTTCAACTTCAGGATTTTGACTGGCTTCTACAGTTTATAATGTGTACTTATTGACTGTAATTTATGTTACTAGATGGGAAAATTGAAAAGACGCATTCATCCAGGTGACATCACAATTAATATTGGAAAGGATGCCCCAATTCCTGAATGTCCTATTGCTGGTGAAAGGTATTACTCCAATTATTTGACGTAGAGAAGAAATTTAAAAGAATATTGAATATGCCACCAAGTTGAAAGCCAGTTTTTCTAATTATTTGTTGTCAAACCTTGGCAGGTGGAAGGAGATAAGACATGATAATACAGTTACCTGGTTAGCCTATTGGAGTGACCCTATAAATCCAAAGTTATTCAAATATGTGTTTCTGGCTGCTAGTAGTTCCTTGAAGGGGCAAAGTGACAAGGAAAAGTATGAGAAAGCTAGGATGTTAAAGGTGCTTTCATAATGTGTTCGCCATCTTTGTGAATTTCGTGTTTTTCGTTTGATATTTTGGGATGACATTTTGAAGGACCTGTCTAATTATTATAGTTCTTGACTTCTTGGTGCAGGACTATATAGAGAACATTAGGTCTGCATACACAAAAGATTTTACCAATAAAGATATTACTAAGCTGCAAATTGCTGTTGCTACTTATCTTATTGATAAACTAGCTCTGAGGGCTGGCAATGAGAAGGTATTAATATCATATACTTTTTTATAGTGCAAAACCTAGAGCTGAATAAATGTATACATTATTTGAATTTGTTGAAATAACTTGTTCTACACATGCAGCTTCCACAGTGTGTTTGACTGTTCATAGTAGATGATTATTTTGATTTTAGTTGTTAAATTTTGGTATTTCGTAATCGCATTTCTTCAGGATGACGATGAAGCTGATACTGTTGGTTGCTGCACATTAAAAGTAGAGAATGTGACAAGAGAACCTCCCAACAAACTCAAGGTATTTCGGTTTCTAATTATTTTCACTTTATGTTATGGTTGATGAGTTTTAAGTCCTTCAGGGGTTTTTCTAAGTGTAGTAGCCCTTCTCAGATTGTTTTAATGGTAGCATCCCTTGATAATTATATTTATTAGTAACTTTGTTACCCGTTGTGCAGTTTAACTTCCTTGGTAAAGATTCTATCAAGTATGAAAATACGGTTGAGGTTGAGCTTCCTGTATATAATGCAATCTTGAAGTTACAAAAAGGTGGGAAATTAGCTATTAATTTTTTTGTGTTTTAAGCATGAGACTGAAGCACTTAATTATTTGTTCCTCTGTAATATTCAGATAAACGTCCTGGTGATGATCTTTTTGATAAGCTGGATACAAGTAAATTAAATGCTCATCTAAAGGAACTCATGCCTGGTCTAACAGCAAAAGTCTTCCGTACATTCAATGCATCAATCACATTGGATAATATGGTACAAGTTGATTTGAAAATTCCTGATATTCACATTCCTTGTAAATAAAATAAAGAAAAATGAAAAAAGCTAATTCCCTTGTTCTATTTTCCACTGTTCCTATATGATCTCAGCCTCATATACATTGTTATTTGATTGTATGTTTAATGATGTAATCTTTTAATGTGGGACCTCCCACCCCCTAAGAAAATAGCTAAGACAAGCATATCGTATTAGAGACCAATACACCAAAGCCTCTCGTTTCTACGCCTTCAGATTTGTCTGTGTTCAGGGTCATATAAAAACTTTTCTATAGATTTTGTATGCAATATAATGACTCTGCACAAATACCAAATTGCACTCCATTGTAAAATTGTTGCTTCTCGTGAAATTGTTATGCATCCTTTATATGTCTTAAAAAAATCACATGCTATCAATATGCTGTAAGGGCAAACATATGTTTATTGGATTATGTATATTCTATGATTTCTTATATTGGATATATATAGTAGGCTTACTTGATTTTTGTGGAATTATGTGAGGACAGTTAAATAAAGAAACTAAAGACGGAGATGTTGGGGAGAAAATTGTTGTTTATCAGCATGCAAATAAACAGGTGAATTGGCTAAAGCATGTTGCTTAGTTATATCTATGATATTGCATTTTAGTATTTTGATTTTTTCACATTTAAGTTGTAATGACTTTTGTCTTTCATAACAGGTTGCTATAATTTGCAATCATCAACGTAGTGTTTCAAAATCTCATGATGCACAAATGTCAAAGTTAACTGAAAAGATTGATGAACTTCAGGTATGTATAATAATAATAATATCTGAAAATTGTTAATATGAGACTGTTGGTTTGGGTGGCCCATTAACACAGTTATATGTGGTTTATCTTTACTTGTAGGCTGTTCTGAAGGAGCTGAAAACGGATTTAGACAGGGCAAGGAAAGGAAAGCCCCCTTCTAAGAGTTCAGACGGAAAGACAAAAAAGAACTTGAGTCCTGAAGTGTAATTTAGCTTTTCGTAACATCTTTAATCATTGGTTATTTAAACATGATGTATGATTGTTGTTTTTGTAATCTACAGGCTAGAGAAAAAGATATCTCAAACCAATGCAAAAATTGAGAAGATGCAACGTGATATGAAGACAAAAGAAGATTTAAAAACTGTGGCCTTAGGTACATCCAAGATAAACTACCTTGACCCTAGGATTACAGTTGCCTGGTGCAAGCGGCATGAAGTTCCTATTGAAAAGGTGCTGGCTGATTCCTTGTTTAGATTATGTTATTAATATTGTTGCGTTATCAATTTCTAGAAGCAGGAGTGATCTGGTAGGACCATGTTCACTCCCAAAGTTTTTAAGTTTATTTAAATAATTACAAAATTTATTTTTTGGGCACCCCTAAAATATTTAAAAGGGTTTTACTTGATGCATAAGATATTTAAAAGGGTTTTACTTGATGCATAAAATATTTAAAAGGGTTTTACCTGATGCATATAATATTTAAAAGGGTTTTACAAAATGTTTTTCTTATATCAGAACGAGACTAGTTTAAATCTTTGCCTCAATGATGTTTCATTTGTGGTCAAAACTGACAGGATCTTGTGCTTGATTGGGTTATATGCATGCCTTCCTCGCTCATTTTGTTCTAATCTTGAGCTACTTGCTTGAAATGTTACAGATTTTCAACAAATCTCTGCTGGCGAAATTCTGTTGGGCAATGGATGTGGATCCTGACTTCAGATTCTGAGAACTATAGAATGGAGTTATGTTCTTATGCTGGGGAAAAACAGTTCTTTTTTACTTATTTATTTTCTATAAAAATTATTTTTTTCTATTTTGTCAATTTTAACGGAAATTGATGTTGTAAGTCCATCTAATCTAATTATGGGGTGAGTTTCCCCTTTTCTTCATTGACCAGTTTTATACTTAAACTCTTAACCATTCATAGATTTTAATGTGATACACATTGCCAAACCTGCAAAATGAGCTATAATTTCGTTCTTTATTTCATTTGGTAGTCTGATTGGTACTTGTTTCTATCTTGGTGCAAAATTCTCTTTTATTTTAACTGGACACAAATTTGCTGTTTGGAATGGATCATTCATTTGATGGAAATATTGTTCGGCTATATGCAATAATTGGCATGACATGTTCATTAATTAAGAAAACTTAAATCGTAAATTATTCTTCACTTTTGCTAACCAAGTTTGAAGTATCAAGGGTTTTGAAACTAGCTTACAAATTTGGTGCACATGTTAAATCGTAAGATATTTTAATCGATCAGTCATTAGGTGTTAACAGTGGGAAATTTGTTTTGATCTTGAAAGATTTGTTTGCAATATTAACTTGAAAGTTTTAATTCAATCTTGCTTTCATACAAATCAATTTGAACTAAATTACTCGAAGGAAAATAGAACATTGAGATTTCCTATAATCATTGGAACTATTTAAAATTTTCTTAAGGTCCTAATTTATTAATCAAATAAATCTATAAAGTAAAAAGACATCGTTTATTGAATATCGCATTACCAATTATGTTAATTATAATAGAGTTATAATTTATGAAGTCTGAAAATCTAAAAACAAATATTTCTTATTCATTTTTTTTCCAAACTTGGTGATCATTTTAAACAATTAATTAAACCAAAATCAAAAGTCATTGTGTAGTTGAGAATAAAGTCATTATAATATAATGTTTCGTGCTCAACTTTTTTTTAGGCTTTTTATGTGCGCAAAAGATTGTGAGTGAATAAAACAATAGCATTCAGTAATATGAAAAGAACTAACACTCAAATTCTAGTGAATAACCTACTTTTAAGTTTTCTTCTTAGTTTTTGGGTAAGGGGTAATTTCAATCTCCATCCCTCCTTTTTTTTTTAGGTACAAAGCAGGTTTGATGTAATCTCCTTACTCAGACAAACACCTTTGTAATCTTTCAAACCAAATAAACCATCAATTTGAAGTATTACCTTAGAAACATTCATAATAGTTCCTAACTCAGGGACTACACATTACCACAATCAGTGTCACATATAGTAGTTCTTTCATCCAATGTCCTAAAAACATATTTTTATAATTATATATTTATCATTTTATACATAAGGAATGATCAACGTAAAAATATATTATGAATAAAATTATTTTATGTTAGTTTTCAATTGTGTATGAAAATAATAAAAAAATCATTTTATATATTATAGATAATTTTAATATGTTATAATTGGTAATTCTAAAAATATAAAGCATAGTTTATTATTTTTGTGTTCAGGGATAAAATCCTTGCCAAAATAAATGACTTTATATCATTCAAAACTAATATAAATAAAAAAATTATAAGAGTTTAAGTAAATTTGAATTATTTTTTAAATACAATGTTAAAAGTAAATTAGTGAATAAAAAACGTAAAATGATTATGTTATTCATATGAAATAATAAATGTATTACATAATAAAATTACGTAAAAAAATTAATTATCTTAATTTAACTTATTACTTTTTACGTTAACTATTATTAATTATAAGAACTGAAAGAGAATATTTAGAAAATATTAAAAGTTTAAAACTGTAGGAACTAAAAAATAAAATGGAATTATATGTAAAGGGATAAATACGTATGTAAACTTTTCTCAAGAAAATTACAGCACTAATAACTTCAGGGAAACCAAAACCTTTCTTGATTGCTTCTAAATAACCTTAAATAAACAGTAGCATTCAATACAAACCTAAAATGTAACGCCTTGTCAGTTTTCGCTGATAAATTATAAACAACGTTTAAGAAAAAAAAAAAAAAAAAGTAACACTCAAATTTCATCATTTAACTTCATCTCTGATTGTTTTGTTTGTTTATGGTTTACCATGAACTCATTCTCGTACATGGAAACGTGGTTCATTCTCAGTGTTCTGTGTTTTTGCCTTTGGCTTGTTCTCAAAACCACATGCAACCTTCTCTTTCATCCCCTTCCCCCAGGACCTCCCAAATGCAACTTTACATTGCTACGAGGATACCTCACTGACCCAAAAACCATTCTTCAGAAACTGCTTGCAAAATATGGTCCAATCTTCAGTGTTCATCTGGGTTATTCTCACACTCATATTTTCATCGCAAGTCGTTTCCTTGCACACCAAGCTTTGATCCAACATGGCACCATCTTCGCTGATCGCCCCAAGGCTAACCCCACCACCAAGATTATAAGTAGCAACCAAAAGGACATTCTTTTCAGCTTCTATGGCCCCAGATGGCGCCTACTTAGGCGCAACCTCACTTCAAGAATCCTTCACCCCTTGCAGGTTAAGTCCTATTCACACGCACGCAAATGGGTCCTTGCTATGCTCCTAAAAGGCCTGATATCTGATTCTGGTGCCAACAGCCCCATAAGGGTCATTGACCACTTTCGACATGGCATGTTTTCTTTGATGGTTTTGATGTGCTTTGGTGACAAGCTCGATGAGAAGCAAATAAGGGAGATTGAGTACAGTCAACGTGACATACTTGTGAGCTATGCTAGGTACAGTGTCTTGAATTTTTGGCCAGCAGTTACTAGGATTTTGTTCTGGAAGAGGTGGAAGGAGTTCTTGCAGAAGCGGAGAGACCAAGATGCCGTGTTGATTCCTCACATCAATGCTCGAAGGAAGGCTAAGGAAAAGAGAGTAAGCAATGGCTCAAGAAAGTCCAGTGATTTTGTATTGTCATATGTGGACAGTTTGTTGGATTTGCAAATGTTGGAGGAGGGGATAAATCTTGATGATGGTAAAATTTGCACCTTATGTTCGGAGTTTCTGAATGCTGGATCAGATACAACTTCAACTGCATTGGAGTGGATCATGGCAAATTTGGTGAAATGCCCCGAAATCCAAGAAAGGGTAGTGGGGGAAATTAGAGGGGTGATGGTTGGTAGAGAGGATAGGGAAGTGAAGGAGGAGGATTTGCATAAATTGCCTTATCTCAAGGCTGTGATTTTGGAGGGGTTGAGGCGTCACCCTCCATTACACTTTGTGGCTCCTCACAGGGTAACTAAGGATGTTGTTTTGAATGGTTATTTGGTGCCTACCTATGCCTCAGTGAATTTCTTGGTGGCCGAGATAGGGAGGGACCCTACAGCTTGGGATGACCCCATGGCCTTTAAACCAGAGAGGTTCATGAACATTTTGGACAAAAATGGAGGCACAACTTTTGACATAATGGGAAGTAAAGAGATAAAGATGATGCCGTTTGGGGCAGGGAGGAGAATGTGTCCTGGCTATGCTTTGGCAATACTGCATTTGGAGTACTTTGTGGCCAATTTTCTTTGGAATTTTGAGTGGAAGGCTGTGGATGGAGACCATGTTGATCTTTCAGAGGAGCTGCAATTCACAACGGTGATGAAGAATCCTTTGAATGTTCATATATTACCTAGGCAATAGTTGTTGTCATTTATTGGTGACATCTTGCATTTCATGCATTGACGTGATTTTCTGTGTTAATATTATAGAATGGAACATGAATTAGGAACAATGTTAAACTTATTCTTAAATAAAAAAATTGAAAGTTTGTGAAAAGTTTGTAAATTATGAATAATATGAATGTTGAACGCAGTACTTGTCCAGTCTTAGTTGTTCTCTATTTACTTTCTACAAGTTTGAATGGTAAATCAAATATCAGTTTGAACATTATTGATACATCCGGATCAAGCAGAGTGGAGTTGGTTCCACACATTAGGGATTACGAATGGGCTAAAGAATATTGCAGGATATATAGATACCCTTTTTTGGTGAGCTTCAAGGATGCATTTGATGCATGAAAAACATCGACCAACATTACACTTCAACATGGTACAAGGCCTCTTTACTTCCTGGTTTACTATTAGTTTCTGGAGCATCAACCGCATCTCTCTCTAAATGTTGAATAAAATCCATTACCAAAGGATCAGTCCAAGGGGCTCCCAGTGGAGCTTCATCACCAGCAACCCACCCCAGATGACCACCTTTGGGTGTCACTATTAACAAGCAGTTTGGATTTTCCTGACATGATAAACAGTATTATAGTTAAAATAAGAGTCAAAATAATCAAATAAAGACAAGATGAAATGTAGATGATTTGACAGAAAAAGAATAAATATAATAAGAGTTTGTTCAATGAGCCTTCAGAGAGAGAAAGATTAGTGCAAACCTATAGAGGTAATGTAGATGATTTGACATGATGCTCTAGTATCCGTGAAAGCAAAACGCCCAACAATGTGATGGTAAAACATGTACACATAACGAAGCCATCACTATCAAACACACTGATTTTGGTATTACCCAATTAATTCTCCTCCCAGCAGGTTGGATCATTTCGGATTAAAGGGTTATTTCAAGTTTAGACTATGTCCTAAAGCGGAAATCAAACTCTAATCCTTGGTTAATGTGTACTTTTGATATTATCAAACACATTATAGTCAAGAATGGAATGGTAACACTAAATTTCATAATCTCACCTCTAAATAGAAAATTACATACCTTGATATCTTCACGAGGAATTCCCCTATTAGGAGCAATCGGATCATTGGCTGCCTGAAAAAAGTAAGAGATTCTTTTGAGTTCAATAATTATTTATTCATAACAGAATGTGCAAAAACCCTAGGCACTCTCAGTTCAAGAGATCTGGGCTAGTGCCACTTCGGTTACAAGCTCAACATCATGATTTATCAAAATAAAAGTAAGTCTAGATTGAAGATTCATTTCACAATTCCCAAATAGTTTTAACAAGATTCATTTCACAATTCTACAATGCAGGAAGTGGGTTTTCATTTCAATTTCACACAACCAAATACCAGAAGAAACATAGATAAAATTATTTTGAGTCAACAACAAATTTTACCTGAATGCAAAGCAAAGGGGTTTTAACATGTTTTATGGAATCTGAACTGCTTGAATTGGAGTAGTATTCATCCACAGACTTGAATCCAAAAGAAACTGCGAAGCCTCATAGATGAATATCTGAGCAAACATAATTCACAAGTGTGATCTATCTATCTATCTATCAAGCTTCCATTAAGTAGGGGCACATACCACGAGTCAGTCCATCATCAAATTCCCTAACAGACTTGGCATTCGCTGCCATTGGAATATTATATTCACCACCCATATCTTCAAAGAGCAAAGCATGTCTGTACTCAAAGAACAAAAATACAAGACATTAGTATGTATCCATTAATAAGTAGCTACAATAACCACAATAACATATAAATTTGCATCACTTCTTGAAAATCTTGCAAAGAGCCTTCGAAAGGGCCTTGTCATAGATATTGTTAAATCCCTTTCGGAAGTCCTCATCCGCCACAACTAAATTGAAAGGATTACACAATGACACAGCTCCAGAAAGAGGACAATTGTGAGACTCCTGCAATTAGCAAATGAAAATATAAATAACATGGCAGAAGCAGTATTCAATGGATAAAAGGCAAAGATAATCCACCTAAATTCACTTCTAATTGTTTACATTGTGGGAGTAAAGTGTAATTTCAATCTCAATTTCCCATTTTTTTTCATACTAAGCAGGTTTGAGGTAATCTCCTCGTTCAAGCAAACACCTTTACTATTCTACACCAAAACAACAAAATCAATATTCTACATCAAAACATGAAGCAAATTGAAGCAGGAATGAGCAATAATGCTACCTGACCCAAGTAACGAACGAGAATGTTGGCCCCAAGAGACCATCCAACCGCATATAGATTAGCATTGGGGTATCTAGCACTGACATGGGAAACAACCTCACGTATATCTCCTAAAAACGAAGCTGAATAGAACTGCACATAAAGTGTTCACATAATAGCACGATCATTGTCACATATAGTAGTTATGTTCATCCAATGTCAAATTCAAAACAAACCCAAATCTAGATTTAGGTTTATCAGCAACAACAATATTGACTTTGACCTGAGGAGTAGTAACAGGGCTATCTCCACAACCGCGGCTGTTGAAAACCACAACACGCCATCCATTGTTTCGAGCTCTAATCAACATATGTCTCACATACGCATCTTCACTACCTCCGGTTAAACCTGGCTGCACAAACCCCGTCACAATTTTCAGCACCCCATTACTTCAAATCAGCAAAAAAAGTGTTCTTTTTCGTTTTTTTTTTTTGTTTTAACGGACCAGCAAGATTAGGACGGGAGAGTCAGGGGGCAAACGGCGATCGTCGCCGGCGACCCAGTCGAGGGCGACAGCGCCCCCGTCCTGGGTCCGGAGGCACTCCCGGCGGAGCCTGACGTCAGGGACGGAGCGGAAAAAGGCGGCGAATATCGTCTCGAGGTGACGGTTGGCGGCGAGGAGGGGGTAAGGGCGGTAGGGGCGAGACAAGCGAGGGAGGGCTGGGAGGAAACGGTGGTGTGCGCCGCCGAGGATTTCGAAGGAGGGATGGGTGGCGGCGGCGGCAGCAGTGGACATGGGTGCGGCGGAAGAGGTGACGTGGCAGGCGGAGAAGGAGGAGTGGAGGGGTGTGATTAGTGAATTGGTGGTGTTATTGTATTGGCGAGAAATAATGAGTGTGGGCCCCACCAGAGACTTTGCCATGTTCTCTCTTCTTACCTTATTGGGCAGACACTGCCTCCCTTTAATTTTTTAATCATTTTATTTTCTCTTCTCCGTCACTTCTCTCTATTTATGCACCACTCCCACTCTAATGATTGGTATAAAAAATTAAAAGTCTTATTTTTAATAAAATAAAACTAATTTTAAATATTTTTTACATAACTTTTTTTTCTCAATGAAAAAGGGATAGTTTCCATTCTTCGTATTTTACTTTATTTTCTGCAAAACATTCACTTTTAGTTTTAGAAGTTACAGTGTTTTCTTCATTTTGAATTATTCTCTTTGGAAAAATTGATGAATATGAATTTATTTGACATACAAACTTTATTTGAGTAAAAAATCAAACGAAATTTTAAAATATTAACAACCAAATAGTTTTAACAGAAGTATTAAAAACGCATTGTTAGATTGCAGATTTGGTCCCTAGATTCTAAAATCAAAACCTTGTAAAAAAAATTCATTCATCTATTTTGACTTTCTCGTCCAATCTTATTAAATGTCTTTTGTTATATTTATTATTCAGGATGTTTATTTTATTTTAAGTATAAATTTAACCAGATATGTAAATTGATAGTTATAAAAATGTTAATTAAATACCACCTATACTTGAATAATTATTGTTTACGGTCGGTGAAGAATGAAACAATCTAGTTTATAATAGTATAAAACTTAAAACCATGTGTATAAAACTATGATATGTAAGAACAACATTTTTTTATGGAAAAATGTAAGAACAATGGAAAAGATAAATATGGTGAATATCCAATAATCTAATGATTTCGTGATTCCCAATGCGTATATCCTTTCCATTTTTTTATCATTTTTCAAATTGTGAACTACTCGCAACTCCCATTGTCCCATAATTTCTGTTACCAGTTTAAAACTATTACAACAAACTAGATATAGTTTTTATTTTTAATTGTCTCATTTATAATCTAGAAACTTATATGTAATAATATAAAACTTGTTAAATTGTAAAAAACTAAAGTAGAAAATAAGTTTAATTAAATTTTTACAAATTTTGATATTTTTATTTATTTGTGTATCACAATTTTTTATATTTTTAATTGAATTTTTATTGTTTAATTTATTGCATAATCATTTTTATTTTATCTTATTATTTTATTTACTTATTTTAAGCGTTGAAATATATAAGATTTTTATAATTAATATAAAATAATATTATAGTTAATTAAAATGATAAGTAACTTTTATTATTTATATTAACCATATTATCATATTACATTTTCATTATAACCTCCTAATTCTTAACATACGAAGACAAACAAAATAATATGAGACTACATATTAACTATGTATTAATAAAAGAATTAAATATAAAAAATTTAGTTGAAAAATATCAAATTTTGAATATTTAATATAACAAATTGGATAAAAATTCAATTAGAAATATTTAAATTTATTAAAACTTAATTAAACCAAAAGAAATAAGACTAATCCAAAACATTGATTATTTTTATTTAAATCACAAATAAATTAAAAGAAATAACTAGACTAATTTCAACCACTTTAATGATAACTAGAAAGTTTGGTAAGATATTTTTCAATTACATCTCGTCAATGCTCATTCCTTCTTTATTTTTTTAAAAAACAAAACAAAACTTGTCACACGTCCAAATTATACATACTCTGGCTTAAATAAATAGTTATAAACCTACTTTTTTTTCACTCTCCTTTATTAATTAAGAATTATCAAAATTAATTAAATCTAATTAAAAGTTATAAATAAATGTGAAAATTACATTTACCTTTTTTAATTAGTATATCACTAAAAAATGTCTAGATAATTTAGTGCTCTAATAAGTAATGCTAGTACGAAACTCTCCCTTCATCTCCCTAAAGTAATTATGTGAGATCATGCTGATAATTTATCCAAATCGCTTAAAAATAATAATCTGATTTAATTTAAAAATAAATAAAAAATAATTTTAATTTTTAATGAAAATTGTGATTAAAAATAAAATCCACCAAAAGAATAAGTCTATTTCTTAATGCATGCTAATTATTGACAAAATTAATAATATTTCACACTTAAAACACGGTACATTATTGTCAATGTTAGAAAAACATTAGTGATTCCCAAGGCATACCTACTTTCCAACTTCTACCATTTATTCAAATTGTCTTGAACTGTAAACGAATTTTGTTACATGATTTTTGTTATCAGGTTAAGGTTAATATAGTTTTTATGTTTAGTTGTCTCATTTATAATCGTTAAGGTTAATATAGTTTTTATAGCTTGGTAAGATGTTTTCCGTTACATCTCGTCAATGCTTATTCCTTCTTTCTTTTTTAAAAAATATAAATCTGTCACATGTCCAAATTATACTGTCTTAAAACAATAGTATTTTAAATTATAAACATACTTTTTGTTTCACTCTCCTTTATTAATAAGAATTATTAATTAACTAAATCTATTTCTAAAGTATAAATAAATGTATAAATTGCATTTTACTTTTTTTTAAATAGTATATCACTAAGAAATGTTTAGATAATGTAATGCTCTAATAAGTAATGCTAGTAGGAACTCTTTCTTTATCTCCCTGAAATAATCATGTGAGATAATGTTGATAATTTATCCAAATCACTCATAAATAATAATCTGATTTAATTTAAAAAAATAAATAGAAAAAAAATTAAGAAAAATTGTGATTAGAAAATAAAATCCACCAAAAGAATAAGTCTAATTCATTATGCATATTAATAATGACAAAATTAATAATATTTTACACCTAAAACGGTGAAGTATTGTCAATGTTAGAAAAATATTAGTGATTCATCAAACATATACATATGTTAAAGAATATTAATTATCTACTTATGAAAAAATTTAATGAGTTTTATTGAAAATTTTTCCTCTTTCCTATTTATTTTATAAACTTGTCTCTCTATAATATCTATTTTCACTAACAATGATAACTGATTTATTTTTTATTTCATTTTGATGGCAAGATTAGAATAACTTCTTCAGTAAAACGTGAAGCCTTTAAGACAAATATGAATGAAGGAAAGAAAGGATGAGTTTTCATTCCATTATTTATTTCTCTGTATGTATAAACAAGGAGATATCGAGCTACCATAGAAATAACTTATTTTTACTTCAATATTACATGTTGATAACATCTTCTATTTACTGTTAATTTTTAGAAAAAATCAAAGAATAATAATTTTCGACATATCGTTTTATTTTCGTGATATGAGTCATTAACTATTAGATAAAATAAATAAGCATAAAGTAAAAAAAAAGTGTGGGTGAGAGGAAAAATTCCGACTTAGAATTTCACGCTTGAAGCTAGAATTTTATTTCGTTTATATAAAAGTTTAAAAAGTGAATTATATTTAACTTATTAATTTCTTTAAGGTGTTGAATACATTATTATTTTTATTTCTAATTAATATTGTGAGATTACATTTTGAAATGTATAATTACATATCATCTGAAATACTTTTTATTTTTTTGCTTAAATTAGTAAAATCCTTAATTTAAAAATAATAAATTGTATTTTTAATAATCAGCGGATTCATCTCCAACTAAAGCATTTTAAATTATGATGACAAGGGACCACTTATTAAAAATTAAAAGTATAAAACCAAACTAATCACTTTCAGTATACAACAAAACTAAGATTAATTCTAACAAAAAAAAATTAAACCCCTAAAACTTTTTTTTAGTATCAACTTATAATTTTGATTTTTTCCCCCACTTATTTCGGTGTTTTCACGTTTTCAACCGGAGTAGTTCATGGTGGGAAAAAATAAATAAAATAAAATAAAACAAAACAAAACAAATAAAGTAAAAACAGAGACATGCATCTGGGTCACACTGCATTCCGCTCAGGGTGAGAGCGTCGACGACGGCAACAAAAACGATTCGTTTCATTCGTAAAACCAAAGAACGAACCGCAAAACTAAGATCATGAAATTTTGGTGAAGACACGCTCCCCAAAATCCTCTCTCTCTTTCTCTCTCCTTGCTCAATTTCAGACCCACAAATTCGGATTCCAAATTGAGGGGATTTGAGCGGTTATAATCACATTATTCTGCAGAAATAATGGAAGAGGCAAAGGCATTGCACCAGCAACAGCAACAGCAGCAGCAACAACTTCTGTTGCAACAGCAGCAACAACAACATCAACAACATTTTCTGCTCTTACAGCAGTTGCAGAAGCAGCAACATCAGCAACAGCAAGCAGCGGCAATTTCTCGTTTCCCTTCCAACATTGACGCTCACTTGCGACCCATCAGACCCCTCAATCTCCAACAAAACCCTAACCCTAACCCCAATACTCCTTCCAACCCTAACCCTAATCCCATTATCAATTTGCATCAGAACCCTAATTCCAACCACGTTCCGCCCCAGCAGCCCCAGCAACCGCCGCAGCAGCAACAGCAGCAGCAGCAGCAGCAGAAGATTATTCGACCCGGGAACCAGATGGAGCTCCAGATGGCGTACCAGGACGCGTGGCGGGTCTGCCATCCGGACTTCAAGCGACCCTTTTCTTCTCTTGAAGATGCCTGCGAGAGGTTTGTTCTTTAATCCTACCAACATGATGCTTTCTGTTTTTCTTTTCGGTCACTGTGGAAACAAAAACAATGATGGTGTTTTCCATGCTTCAATTTCAACTTTATATATTTTTTTTCGTGAGACTTGTGCTACTATATTTCATTTTTCTAATTTTTCTCTGACCTTTGCTGACTCTGATTTTCCTGCTGTTTTTTCTGAATAACTTGAGAATGAGTTGTTAGAAAGAAGCTAGATACCCGTTCCGTGTTTACTTTCTTAGTCATGATATTAATTAACGTTAGGATAGGAAAGGAAGCGATATGTTATTACACTTGGCCATTCCCGGTGTATTGCGTGAGTTGACAAGTGTTGTGAAGAGGCTTGTTTAATCGATTAACGTTTTCTCCTTAAAATTGAGAAGATCACAAGAATATTAATGACCGATGGCTTTTGGATTTATCTGACGTATCATGAAACCCTTCTCGAACTGAAAATTTGTATGATCGATGCTGTCATTGAAGCTTTTGCACATAAATATCTGGGATGCCAGTGCTGTATGGGATTCGCCTGGTGATGGCTGAAAATATTTTACTAAGAGATGACAAGTTGAGCAGCCCCTCCGTATACATGAGTGTGGTTTACGCATGAACTATGTTTATGGACTTGCATTCACTAAATGCAGCTTATTCAGAAGTTATTTGTTACACTTGGACCAGAGCCTTATATCTCTCAAGCTCTCTATTTTTGTGTTTTTTGTTCTTGCTTTACCATTAAGTTAATAGTCTTTGAATGAGAAAAAGCTCTTGCCATCAAGTGAAGCTATTTTTATACTGTATACTGGTAGTTTAGACTTGAGTATACCAGGGAATCTATTTAAAGAAGTAATATTCAAGATGGGCTGTGCTATTTCACTCACATATAGATGAGTATGTGGAGGTTTTGTTGCTTCAGCACCTGGAAAAAAATTGTTTGACCTCCTAAAGCCACCTCATCGAATATGTTTATTAAACAAATGATTTTCGACTAAATGTGAGAACGAGGACGAAAGCCCTGTCCCATTAGTTCACATGATGCCATTTGATTTCGTTAAAGACCAAATCTTTAGAAATATTATTCATCATGAGGTCTCTCTAAAAAACTTATGTCAATGTTTTCTTCGTCTCTGTCTGTCTCTCTTCACAAGACTAAAAATCATGCATTCTATTCTGCTATCTGGTTCTTTGCATGACCTTCTTTGTATGTGTCTAAATCAATTTAACCTATTTTTTGTCATTTTTTCCTCAAATGATGTCACCAATATTTTCTCATACAGTCATTTCTTATTTTGTCTTACCCAACTTTCTTTACCCCAACATTTTTCTCTTGCTCTCTCATTAAAGCCTAAGATTCATTACCATAGAGCATGGCTGGGTGATATGATCACGGAGTAAAACTTCTCATTGTGCATTATTGGTACTTTGTGATCACAAATAACTCTTGATTCTTTTCTCCATTTTAACCACCTTGTTTATATTTTGTGTGATATCTTCATTGATTTGTCATCATTTTATAATACTAATGTTCCTTTGTCTCTTGCTAAAGATGCAATGCGTATATTTTATGTTACTCCTGGTCTAGCAAAAACCTTTTGTTTCCAAAGTTTGTCTGCAAAGCTCTAGTTTAAAATTAATTGTTTGTATTGATTCCTGAATCAATTACATGTGAGAAGTATGATAAACAAATACTAGGATTATTAGATGAATATTGGTATATTACGTAATCTGTTGATATGAAATCAGTTCTTTACATGATATATTCTTCTCCTATCATAGATAAACAAAATGTTGGTGATATTTCTGTTTCGTTGTGTGAAAATAGCCTGTAAGAGTTACAGTCATGCTGTTAATCATACTCTTTATTTTCATTTTAGATTTTCTCTTTGAGAAACGGAGTTTGTAAATGTGATTACAATGCCATCTCCAATAAAGGTGAATGTATGTTAGGAAATTGCTTATTGTTGGAGAAATTAACATTCTTCTGGAAGTTGGTAGAAATAAGTAACTATTTCTTCATAATAAACTAAACCAAACACACAATAACTTGTAGAACTTCTTGAGTAACTTCGTGAGAATTAGAAGTAATGTGGTTGTGAAAAGGAGAATACTGGATTTCATTTTAATGCTGTTCACTTGTCGTCATCCATAAGTGTTGGAGAGATTCATGTTACTGCGTATTTTAAAGGTGGCCTTCAATTTGAAAGTCAACTGCCAGTTGTATTTTATTGGTCTTTGGGCTACCTCTAGCTGCTGTAGTCATCTGCTTGTGGCTAGGTGTCTAGCTCTGGTCACAGGTTGGCTCAGCTTATTTGCAGCCACTGTTTGTGTGTTGAAAAGGGTCTGCTTCTGAACAAGATTTCACCATTGCGCTATCCAAAACAAACAAAAAAACTGTTTAAGGACTGTTTTTTCTTATAAATTGATTTCCAATTTACAATCTTTTTCTTCATAATGTTAATTTAACAAAAGGATAATATGAGATTTTATGGTGTGTTTTCTCATTTTTAGATGGGATTAGAAAGATAATGAAAATATTTTTGATCATTATTGATGGAGCTTGGTTTTTCTTTCATTCCTTTGAGCTGTTGTGGGCCAAAAATCTAACTAACGTTTCTGTCATATGCTTATAGTCCTACAGTCCACTTACAACTATATTTGTGTCAGTTTTTTTCTGGTCTGAATATTGGTTTTATCTCTTCACTTGCAATTTCTCTCACTGGAACCTGCTCCTTATGTGGATTTGCTATGCACCTGCAGAATACTCTCATGTTGCTTTCTCCTTTTTATTTGATTTCAAGTTAAATTCTAATGTGTCCTTTTGGTCTTGTGTATAGAGTAATTTTTTGTTATTCTGTGATATTTGACTCCTTGTTCTGTTTTGTTGCTGTGCTTTCAAAATTGTTTAGCATGTCCTATTGTCGTCCACTCTCCTGCATTCATTTTCCTTGCCATTGACCACGATTCTATTAACATATCAAAGTTCACCTATTTATCTATGTTTGGACAGCAAAATTAATTTGTTATCTATGTCATGTCCTTAGTTAGATATGGTTATTCAGAACCTATAACATTTAGATTCTATCAAATTTCATTCTTGCTCTGTCATATGGTAATTGATATGGGATAATGTACTTGAATAAAAGGAAACAAAACTTGTATAAATGGACTGGGAACTCGTTTATTACTATAGTGCAAATGTGTGAAGTTTTTCCTTTTAGAAAACCTGACCACATGATTTCATGAGAGGCCTTGGTATGCTTACTTATGATCTTACCAAAATGAAATGAAAATACACATTAATTTAGATTTTAAATGATTTTTAATATGATAAATTAAAATAACAATCAGCGCTGAGCAGCGTCCTATTACTTACTGCATATGTTTTTATATAGCATTAAATCCCCCCTCCCCTAAAAAAAAAAAAAGAGAGAGAGAGAGAGAGAAAAAACTAAATGAATACTGTCTGAATTTTATGTTTGATGCTATCGGGAAATGTTCTGTGATGGATTTCTTATATTTCAGAATTCCCCTAAATTTTCCTCCCCCAGGTTATTGCCTTATCATGTTGTGGCAGACTATGAAGAAGAAGAGGATGATAGGATACTTGATTCTGACACTACTGGCCAGATGCTTTCACGGTCACAGCAGTGGGATAATAATATTGCTGCCAAAATCGCTGAGTTCACTGCAACTTTTGAGAAACAAGCACTTGCCTTCAACATAATAACCCAAAAGAGAGGTTTAGGGGAATTCCGGTCCGAGGAGAGATTGATGATCGAGCAAGCACTTCTCCAAGAAGAAAAAAGAGCTAATTATGAATTAAGAGCAGAGCTAGAGTCTAGGGAGAAGGCAGGTCGTGAAGCCCATGAGGCAAAACTACGGATGGCAGCAATGTTTCAAGCAGAACAGGCTCGGGCAGACTTACAGTCTCATGCTGAAATGATGTCTCGAGCGCCCATGAGAGGCGGTGCACTTGGGTCCCAAGGCAATGACATGGTGATGGGCCATGACATGGGAGAGCAAGATCAGGGAGGTAACCCTGCTGAGATGATTAATGGATGGGGAAACAGTACACAGAGAGATGAGAAGGAGCCATCAGAGGATTTCTTGAATGATGAAGCTGAAAATGGAGACACTGGAACCCAGGATGGCTGGCGTGAAGTTGGTGAATTTGATTTGAATGCTAGGTGATTCTCGACAGTGATTGAATAAAGCCAGTTGGAAGAGTTTAAACTATGTGTAAGGGATCATTATCCATTTTAAAAATCATTATCCTGGGTATCAATCAATGTCTTCAAGTTAGTATCTTAAAGATTACTTTCAAGATCAAAATCTATTTCACAAGGGCGCAAGGAAAACTATTGAACCAGTATTAGATTGGATAAATATCAAAGTTTATGCTCTAGACTAGTATAGTGCACATGGTTGATCATTGAGTGCTCATAAGTGTTATATAAGCATACAAATTCAGTCAAATGTATATCGTTAGTTATCTGGGAAACACTGGTTTCATCGTTTTGGCATTCAATTTTTCAGGTTGTCCAAGTCTTTACAATCCTTCTACCATTATAAAGAATCAAAATCTTTGAACATGTTTTGGGAACAAATTATCCTTGTGATGTGATGGAAGAAAGGAAGAACATATAGATAGAAGTATTATGAAGAGTTGTAACACGGTTTTAGTGTTAAAAAATGCTGTACAAATAGCATAATTCTCAACGTAGAGGGTGGATGCTGTAGCATTGGAATTTTAAAAAGCTATGGGATCCAAAAAAATTGGGATCTCATAACTGACAAAAAAATAAAGATCACGATGTAAGATAAGTTTCTTGAATGATTTGTCATTTAGGATACAAGAAAAAAAAATGTTCATAGGCAATTTGTTGTAAAAAATAATATTAGACGTATATCAAGTGAATGTTCGTCATGAACAAAATTAGTAAAGTTATTGACTAAACATTTGCTGCTGACAGTACATAATAAGTTTGTTAGTTTTTTGATAATTTTGTTGATTAGAGTTTATCTATAACATATAAATATATAAAGTTGGTTGATATATTTTTGGTCTATACTATTTTAAAAATAATTTTGTCTTTATTTGTTTCGTAAAGTAGAAGTTCCATTCAAAATACAGTAATAATACTACTTTCTAGTTTTGAATTCTAATAAACAATTTTTTTTATATTAGTATATGTAACAGGAAAACGGGTTTTAAACTTGTTTTTTTAACTTTTAGTTACTGTTAAACAATAGTTTTTCTTTTTTATCTATCTCCTCCTGTTCGAGAACTATATGCTCATACATAATAAAAATATTATAAAATATATCAAATTAAGTTTAATAAATTAAAAAATTAAACTTAATAATAATGGGGTGACATATTACAGCACGTGTTGTGTTAGTTTATGGATGTAAGGGAATAGTTGTAATGTAATTATTGATAGAAGCATACTTGCAAACAAACTTGATATGATGTTTCATGTTCCATTAATAACAGCTACAGAGCTTGAAGTGATGAGTGATAATTTAATAAGTAGTTTGATTTTAATCTTAAAATAAAAAAATCATAAATTGAATGAAATTATGAATATAAAGTTATATGTTTTAAGTTACTTAATCAATAATTTATAATTTAGTTATATTGTACTTAAAATATATCTATTTTTATCATTATACTGAATTATACCATAATATTGAACTATGATTTATTGTTAATTTATTTATGAATAAAAAGTCGAGTTAAAATTGTGAATATGATGATAATTATAAAAAAAAAACACCTTAAATCATTTTTTTATTTTTATTATATAATATTTAATAACTTTATAATAACTAGCATAGTAAAATAAGTTTATAGTAATAATAATAATTTAAAAACTAATCTAAAACAAATTAGAAACTATTTATTTGATTTGATTCGAATTTTATATATTAACCATAACTGAAAATATTTCCTCAGTTACATGGTATTCACGGGTTTGAGGGAGACATTCCTTCACATTGTATCTTAACACATTCATCAAAGATTATCTTTGACACTTTATTCTTTTCTTTAACATTCTTTATGTTTCTCTTATTTTACTTTACTGCGTAGTTATATTTTATGCTTTATCTTTATCTTTTCAAGTTCATTATTTTTTGGCACTTTAATTTACTTTGGTCGTTAATTTCCTATTTTGCTCAAATTTAAAAAGTTTATTTTAATCTCTAAAATTTTAAAAGAAGAGTTTAGTTTCCTAAAAGAAAATAAAATGACTTTTTAAATTTTTTTACTCCTTAATTTAATAGCTAAGATTAAAACTAACCTTTTTCAAATTTAAAAGATAATATTTTTAAATAAATTTAGATTAAAAAATAATTTACTTCAAATTTCATATACTAAAAATTTATTTAAACTTTTTTGAAACTACAAAACTGTGGTATAACTTAATCCTAAATGACAAATCATAACTATACATAAATCGAAATTTCTTTAACAAAATATGATCACAAATAAATTGATCATTCTTGAAAAGGGAATTTGTGGTACACAAAAATGATTGACCAAAGTGTGATCAGGGACTATGATTATTAGAGAGCTAAACTTGTGGTTGATCATGACAGAAAATGTGCATATATTTTTAGAATAAAGTAGTAAGGTGTATATTAAAGCTTTATAGGAATCTTACTAGTTCGTGTTTCACACTCTTTAAAACTATTACTTTCGATATTCTTTGATGTAAAACATAATATATATGATCCCATAACCCAAAAAAAGTAACTATTTTTACATTAAATTATTATTAAAATTCTCTTTTCACTTTTATTAATACAACACACAGTTATTTATATTGTTTATTAGGAGTAAACGTTAAAAATAAATTTAAAATTATAAATAAATCTAAAGTAACTCATAAAAAATACTAACAATTTATTTTAAAATATAATTTATAATAAGAAAGGGAGAGAATAGTTAAACTAGTTGAAAATAATAAATTTATTAACAATTTGTTGATATTCTGAAAGTATTCTTAATCTATTTAAAATTAAAGTAATAGAGTGAAAGTTTAGTATACATGATATTTAAAAACGTGTAAATTAATCAAAGATATTTTAAAAATTTTGATCACATCTTTCAATTACAAATAGTGTTATAATAAACTGTAACATTTTCTGAAAAGAAGGTCATACAGTAACGGAGAAATAATTTTACTAATATTTAAATGAATTTAATATATTATTAATAGAAATGAAACTGAAAATGGAATTATAAACAAATTTTTAGGATAATTTTAGTGAATAAAATATATAATTAAAAAACTGTATAAAAGTAGTTAGTCAATTTTTTATAATAATTAATAAAATTGATTGATACTTAGGTGAAATGATATTATAAGTGGCTGGGACCAATTTGTTTTAGACATCTTAATGATGATAGGGAGAGATTCTGGGATGCTTGATTGTTAGCATTTAATGCAGTGTTACCTGATCCCAATGAATATAACTGAAAAAAACCCTTTATCCTATTATTTCTCCTATATGGTAATTAATGCAAAATCCACAAAAATATCCCATTTTATTTTATTTATTATTTTATATTATAACCAATTAATTAATAAAATCTTAAATATAGTATTTGAGAAACGGTCAATAATTTCTTCTGGGATTTGCTTGATTTAAGAAAATATTTATTCTTTTATTTATAATCCTTAAAAGCATAATTTTAATTTATTTTACTTTAGAAAAGATAAATGATGTTTATATAATTATTTATAAAAACAACACATGGTTACAAGCATTGTCTTAAACTGCAGCTGTTGTATTTTAACTTCATTCTTAACTATTTTCCAACGGCCTTTGTAATTGCTACAGCTCCATGTACTCACTGACACTTAACAATTAACAAATTTCCAACAACTCTGAACTAATATTTAACATATTGCCTAAATTAACACCCCAAAAGGAATACACCTAATAACAAAGGACAACATGAATTTCTTTTTATAGTAGTAAAAATTGAAGTCACTGAGACTATAATTTCATAACAACTAAACTGAGTTTAAAGACCCAAATTTGAATATAAATTTTCTTGTTGGAAAGAAAGAAATGGCCTATTAAGAGGAGTTGATTTTATAAAATATTTTTTTATGTACCTCAATTTCTTCCTAAGCATTTTTCTTTTATTATATTGACTGCAAAACTAATGTCAAAATTATTGTCTTGGCACCACGACCCTATCTCCAACCTATGGTCCTTTTTTGTCAGCCAACCAACACAAACCCCACATGATCAACTAGTACTAAAACAACAAACTGATAGGAAAAGTGTTATTTTGTCATGTATAGTGGCAACTGTATATTTTTACTCTAAATGTAAAAAAACTATTTTTCTATTTATGCATTCATCTTGCCATTTTTAATATGCAGCCCTCTGGTTCATTAATCAGCAGCACACATTGCACAAACTCAAAATATATTGAGCTAATTACAGAGAAAATAAAGAATGAGGAAGAAGGCAGTGAAGATTTGTCAAATGAAAAGAACCAAAGTATTCACAAACTTGACAGCTTCTACAAAATATTAGGCAGCTGAGAATCCAATCTATGCTGCAATTCCCTGACCTTCATAGAGAGTTCCATCTTTTGCTCCTTGTAGCTCTGGAGCAAGTATTCTTTTCCTTCTATTACCTCTTTCAACTCTCCTACTTGCCTTTTCAGCAACTCAACTCTCTCCTCCTCATCCCTTAGTTTTTCAGGGGACTCAGAATTACTCTCCCCATCAAGATGCCCATTTAAAAACCCATTTCTAATCTCAGCAGGAGAAGTTGGCACTTTGGAAGATTTGTCATGGGGAACATATCCAACACAGTGATCTGCAATTGCTTTCCTTAGCCTTTGGATCTCTCTCTCGGAATCAAATAAGTCCCTGTTTGCAGCATCAAGCTGCAATTGCAAATGTGAAGAAAGCCCCATCTGAGCGTTGAGTGAATTTTGCAATTCAGCTATTTGATCTTGCATTTCTAGTATCATGTCATCTCTTCTCTTCAACTGTTGCCGCAGTTTCTGAATGACTTCTCGCTTACTAAAAATATCAGAACCAGATTCTGATACACATGGTGAATCTGAGCAGTTTGAATGGTGGAATGGCTTTGCAGGCAACTCAAGATGATGATCAGGAGAGCATGCCCATATAGCGCCATTTTCCTTACTAAATTCAGCAGCAGCAGCAGGAACAGTCACCAATGGGAGAGCTCCATCAAACCCATTCAGCATCTGTCCATTTGGTGGACACTTTAGTTCCACGGTACCACCAGTTCCTGTCCAAAACAATATCACATTGATACTTAAAATCTAGGTAAGACACAGAGAAACAGAACATTAAATGACAGGAATTAGGTGAATAATATCACAGAGAATGTAGAATCAGATTCACAAACTACGATCACCAATTATTAGCAAGTGACTCATGTACAAAGTTTACACAATCTCTGACAGATCAGTCAATTTCAAATGGAAGTCCATCAAATTGTACATGCTTAAGAGTAAGTAAATCCAGGTTTACTTTAAATATCTGAACTATTTGTCTAGTTTGCGTCTCTTTGCTGGTAAAGAAAAAAAAATCTGACGATACCAAATAAAAGGTTTTATCTCCATAACTGCAAGCAGACATAGTCAAGTATCAATTGCTATAGATCACTGAGCTAAAATTTATTTCAAAACGTTTAGCTGATCTGCTTAATTAGAACATTGAAGCATCCATTCCCACCCTATCTTATGAGTGCAGAAAAACTTCACTCCACTTCTTACATTACCAACTTCAGATGGAATGCTGTTTATTACTACCATATGTAATGATGACATTTAATAGTAATGCTAGTGATATAAAACTGGGAGCAGAGACAACAATTAAATAAGATGAGAACAAAACTGAAGGAAGACAATTCGGTAAAAAATTATTTGATGAGCACCAATCATCATAAGGCATCAGGTATAAAGATGAGTGGAAAATGTTCCACAAACACTCTCTTAACACTTGATGTAGAGGAAATAGACTAAGATAAAGAACATAATCAACAAGTCTTAGCAGGTAATAATAAGCTCAACATCCTACAGACAAATATTAACAATCATCCAACAAGATTCCGAATTCAGAAACAAAATCTAGTCAGAAAAAATAAATCTTCTAAATAAGAAGAAAAGCATTAGACAGCAAAACAACCAGTCATCAAAACTCAGCAAATATGATACGTAATTGAACCACATGGTAGACCACCTGGAATACAACCGAAGCATCCGTGATTATCTTGTGTTTGGGAATATCCATTAGTCTGCAAAAAATAATCTGCAGATTTCTTTGTGCTGGAGGGTTTTCCATTTCCTGAAACACCAAAAGATATGAAGTTAGAATCCACTTAAACCAAAATACATATCCAAATTGAATATCAAATATATTTTCACATCTACATAAAAAGGGAGGAGAACTACAAAACAAGAAAGATAGTGTCCCCCCATCAGTACATAATGACCTTTCTGAATGGCAGTTGCATTCTGCTTCGGTTTTGAGTCCATTGCCTGCTTCAACTTGTAACCAAGGCGAATGGATAAGGTACTCAACAAAGCACCAGCAGCAAAAATAAGCCAGTTAGGCCCTTCAACTTGAGTACCATTTGCCTTATGACCTCTAGAAATCCCGTTGGCATGTGGTTTCATCTTAAAACGCAGAAACAATATACGTTGTCCACCAAAAATCTACACAAACAAATACCAAAATCTCATTATCTTCAAAACACACACTCACTCCACAGTGTATAATTTCAAATTTCCACTACTACATTAATATCACCTTCCACATTCACCATAGAAAATCAAATTTATCTTTATATATCCATTATATATATGAATATAACATTATATATTAAATAATTCTAATATATTAATATTTATATTTTCTTTTCTGAAATATTAACCCCTCTTCTGACCCTTTTGTTTTCCTATTTGGGGCTCACTCCACCGCCACCGTTTCCCTGCTAAATTCCAAAAAACCTGCAGAGACAGATTTCAATTTTCTGGCAACATAAAATTTTAGACACATTGGCACTTGTCGGTTCGACACCTTCGAAAAACCCAAAAAACAGAACACGAAATTTCCCACAAAGATCTCAGCCATATATATCCATTCGTTAAACCCTTCCCATAAATTTTTTCCCTCCCATTTCCTACCTCAGATCAAACCTCATCGTCACCCAATCAAGACACGTTCCACCCCAGAGCAGTGCCAGTTTTCCAAAATCCAAAACATACAGAAAACAACAATGATAACAACAAAAAAAGAAGAAGAAACAAAAGACAGAAAAAAAAAGGAAAAAGTAGAAGAAGAAACTAAGAGAGAGAGAGAGAGAGAGAGAGAGAGAGAGAGAAAACCTGAGAGGTCTAAGAAAACATGGTGGTGAAGGATGGAGGGAGTGTGAGAGTGGAAGGAGGCAAAGTAAGAGGGTTTTTGGGCATAGCGGCTAACGAACTGAGTCAAGAGACAGTGGCTGAGAAAGAGAGAGAATGGGTTTCTCAAAAAGAAATATTTGACTGGTAAAAAAGAAAAAAAAAATTGAATATACTAAAAATAAATAATAAATAAATAAATGAATGAATATAATATATATACATATATGCGAAAAAGAAGAATTTGGTGATCCTTTCCACGCAGCAACCACCTTCAACATACCATACTTTATTCCATCTTGTGTCATACACACACATACACCTCAATAATATATGTTTTTTTCTTTTTTTTTTTATTTAAGAATTTTATAAAACTCCAAATTTAACCACCACCCCAAACATGTGGTATCAAATAATTACAGTTTCATTACCAAAATAAATGTGTATTAATTTTATTTGACAAGTGGTGGGTATAAGAAGTAGTCTCTCAATAGACTCTGCACTTGTAAGAGAAATGTTTATTGTACATTAAAATTTTTGAGAAAAATACTTATAAAGCAGACAGAACCTAAGACAAGACTAGCTGCAACGACCAGAAAGAAAAAGCGAAAGGTGAATACTTGAGAAAATGTTGATATATTTCTTAATTCTTATATTTTTAAATACATAATAGAATATTTTATTTGGCATATTAAATAAGTTTATTTTTAAATGTATTATAACTTAGTGATTATTAGTATAAACTATTATGCAACTCTAAAGTACATTTTTTTAAGAAAAAATAAATAAATATATATATATATATATATATTGTTGAAAACAGTAGACTGTCCTGCTATATTAAAATCTTGGAAAAATCCAATATCATTAGGTGTCAAATTTTTCTGACAATATTATTTTCTCTACTATTTGTATATACATATACTTGCACAAGTTTGAATAAATTACATACAGATATCATATTACTAAATATTTTTCTGCCTGCAATATTTCAAGAAGTATATTATCATATGTTGTATCATCTAATATCTTTCGGCATGTAATTATCTGATCTGAATTACTCCTAGGCATTAATCCAAATTAGTTATGGTAATTACTGATACGTGCCACTCCATGATTAATTTTGTTGTTAAGTACTCCAAGGATTAAAAATGTATTCTTTAACACTCTTCCTTTCCCTCATATGACTCATTTATATGGTCCACACACTCTCCAATCATACACAGATTTATTTATTAAAAAAAGATAAATATTTTAATATTGTTTGTTATTGGTTAATAAAGTGTAAATTAAAGTTATTTAATAAAAATAGGAACTATGTAGGATTAAGTGCTAGACAGTCATAATATTAATAAGAACTTTCTGTGAAAAAATAAAAACGACAAAAAAAATTGAGTCATAATGGATAAGGCCGAACAAAGCATAATACAAAAGGTATAGTCATTTTTTCCTTTTTCGGCCCTGGTAGCCTGTTACGAGTAATGGGTAAGAGACCAAAGTTATTGGGCTTCAAGACCATTAGCTTAAAGCAATATATTGTCTTATAGTTATATTTGGAAGAATGTAATTTGTGGTAAGTTCATTCTGTGAGAAAAATGTGACATATTTTTTATATATTATAATTTATTTTCAATTGATAAATTATAAGTGAAATAAATTAAAGTTAATAAAACTAATAAGATAATTTTAACTTATTGAGTTCAACTGTATTTTTTATATCATAAGGACAGAATAGTCTTTGAAATGGTCTATAATCAATTTTAAACCACAGTAGTATACCTTCACATGTTAAGTTAATACATGCATGTTTTTGAATTGACTTACTTATATTAATAATTATCATAAAGTCAATCACTCTCATAAAAGTCAATACCTTCTTTCATTAATTCATTGAATTTAATTTTAAAATTCTATATAAATATCATCACCTTTTTTGTTGTTATGTTTATCATTGGAGTGACAATTTCTTACAGAGCCAATAACCTCAACTATGATGAAAACAAAAAAAAAAATGTTCATCAACTATTCAGTGCAATTAATATGATTCATCCAAATAAGCAAAAATAACATGAAAAAAAGGGAGATTAAAGTTATTAATTAATTAATTTTTGCATATCAGATTAGTATTGCATCATTGTTACTTAGGCTTTGTTTGGTTGAGAGAATGGATTTTAAGGGATTTGAGTGAATTGTGTGTGGATGAGAGAGTTGTTTGGATTAATTGATGGATGATAAGATTTGAAGGGATTGGTTACCAAGGTTTGGGATTAATTTGATAGATGTTATAGATTTGTTTTTATTTTTTTAATTGATATATTTCTGAAATTACTAATTAACCCTTGTGCATAAGATGGTAAAAAATTAAAATGAATTAGATTAAATTAATTTTAATATAAAAAATATAGAAACTGAATTAACTAATTATATATTTTTTAGTAGGTTGATAATGATTTTAATTAATCCAATCCTTGAACATCCTTATTTTTATGTGTTAATAATTTTATATTTAAAAGAAAATAAAATTGTTTTTAAAATGAATAAAAATTATTTTAAATAACATCTTCTCCTCTCAATTTCATCATATATATTAAATCAAATAAGAAGACAAAAATATTTTTTTCTGATTTATTTCAACTAAACATCAAGTAAACATATTTTCATCGATAAAAAATAAAAAAGAAGAATAAATAGAAAACAATATAATATTTATAATATACTTTTATTATTTGTTTTATAAAGTAAATAATTTTTTGTGATTTAATTATTTTAGGTCAATAATATAATTATGAATGGATAAATTGTATTGAGTATGCGTATATTGAAGGGAGATTAATTATATTATAGCTGTTTTGGAAAAAATGAAAGTATTATGAATGAAAAAAATATATATATAATTATTGAAATCAATTATTTGAAGAATTAGGTATAAATCAATTTATTTTTCATATATAATATATATTGTTACAAACCCTAAACCTACTTAAAGGAGTGTTTTGTAATTTTTAAAGTTAAGGGTATTTTGTAATCCCTGCAAATCTTTTTAGATGAGCGAAGATTCAATCCTGCAAATCTCTCCTCATCTATTCTCCCAAATCAGATCAACCAAACAACTTTTATCCCCTCAAATCTATCTTTTTAAAAAATCAACTCAAATCAGTCCAACCAAAAAGTAAAAATTATAAATATTTATTATTTTAATGCATGCATAAAAAGTGTGATTGATGAAAAGGTGATACGGTATTGACACATGTAAGAAAACTATATGAGATAGTTATCTATAAAGTATATTCAACATCTTTTTGGTCATACTAAATATGTTTCTATTTATACATATAATTTATTTTGTTGTTAAATTTACTTATATGAATAAATTGTGTTCTACAATTTATTTTATTTGTAATAATTTGTGTGGTAATTAACAATTATGAAAGTTTGTATAGAGCTAAAAGTTATAAATTACAATCACAAGACAACATACACCTTAATAGATGGTATTGGGTTGTTGTCTTAAAACAACAAATTATATTGGTGGAATGATCATGGTCTTATCTTATTTATAGCATGATAATCATGGTTATGGATGTTGATGACAGTGACATGTGAATCTTTTAAATATTATTTGATGAAGACGGCATTAACTAAATCAAATAAATTCAAAATAACACAAAAATATGAAGTATCAATAAATTATTGGTGACTTAATGGAAGCTGAACATGAATAGTCAGTCTTACATCTTCAATTTGATGTCATGTCACCCCTTTCACTCTCAATAGGCTTCTCTTATTTTGTTCAACTATCACAATAAATGGCCTGTTGAAAATTATAAAAATAATCCCCTTAATTATTCAGGCTTTCTACATGTAATGATGACAAACTTAATCAAATCCTTCTTGTATCCTTTTATCATCAATGGCATAGCCAAAGCTCCTTTAATGGTTTTTAGTCCTGGACAAAAAAAACAATCAAATTAAAAAACACTAATGAGTTCCACAAGCACAGCAATGTATCATGTGAGGTAGCTGAAAATTGATGTAAAATAATAGTTTTTAATAATTAATCTTTCTTATGGTGCATATATACTTTTTATTTAAAAATTAATAAATTATTGCTTCTCTTATATTTCAACTGTAAAATAACTTTAGAGCTTACTCTTTCCTTTTCATGCAGTTATATGTATTCTTTCATTATACATGCATGCTCTCTAGGTTTTAGTGTAAAATCAAAAGCCTTTTAATTCTACTCACACGTTCAGACAAAATTTATACGCTATATTTCTTTATAAGATGTTGGAATTTCTCTTATTGGCATAAACATGATTAAAAATAAAAGATTAGCAATAACATAATATTTTTATAAGTTAAATTAATTATTACAAAAATAAAAAATTATGTTTTGATTAAGTTTTTTTCTCTAACGATAAATAATCTTCAACCAACAAAACAATATTTTAAATATATATATATATTTTATATCTACCACTTAATTTATAAATATTTTTTATTTAATTTTTTACAGAAAAATTTGAAATCCACCTAGTTTAATTATTGTAAATGATCCATGAATGTTGAGCTTACCACTGCGCAAGAGTGAAGTGAAGCCATTCCATGTCAACGCAGAACGTATCACTGCTGGCCAAAATGGAGCAACAAAAGGAGACCAATCTGCTGACTTGATATCCTACATACGTACCAACCATGCATGTTACACACTAAGTGGGGGATCTCTCCAGTTATGTATATCAACCTCACCAGTCATGTATAACTACTCCTAACAGTCATACATACTTTCACGGCTTACCGGTACTTCTTCGGCCTCTTGCCTACTCTTTTCCCAGCCTAACCATAACCAGTATGCATAACAGTAGGAACAACCATACATAAAAGGAAAGAACTGAAATTCATAAAGAGAAAG
>Ga0099825_1000866_pt1 | contig 35873 bp, 37 predicted proteins | sample SiratroredBW_FD_76838 | JGI IMG/M metagenome (GOLD analysis project Ga0099825, IMG submission 76838) | Root nodule microbial communities of legume samples collected from California, USA - Siratro red BW | ecosystem: Host-associated > Plants > Roots > Nodule | place: USA: California | collected...
CTTTTTTTTTTTTTTTTTTTTTTTTTTTTTTTTGTTATGTGTTTTTTTTTTTTGTCAACTCCTTCAGGGTTTTTTTTTTTTTTTTTTTTTTGAATTTTTTAATTTCATTGACCTTATTTATTTGCGTTCTTCATTCAACTATTTTACTTTTAGCAACAACCAGTGATTGCCTCTCATACGCATTACATTTTCCAAGTTTTTCGGGATGGAATAACTTTTTTGGGGTGCACGCAAATTGAAATGCCACCCTTGATGGCCACTGAGGTATATTTTTTTGCTACTCAGAATATGAAGCCGTTTGAATGCTACTCTGTTTACTTATTATTTTTTCTCTTAACTATCTCATTTTCAGTTCCTTTGTAGGGTAGCTGATGTCCTCAATGATTATTTTGGGGCCTTAAACGAAGACATAATTAAAGACAACTTCGTCATTGTGTACGAGGTACTTGTCTCAAGTACAACCTCTACTGATGTAGCTTTATCGATTGGTCTCTGTTGGTTAGATGCAAACTAACCAGTTTACTTTGTGTTATTCTTTTAGCTTTTGGATGAGATGATAGACAATGGCTTCCCCTTAACTACAGAACCTAGTGTCCTGCGAGAGATTATTAATCCGCCAAATGTGGTTAACAAAGCCTTGAGCATTGTGACTGGTAGCAACTCAAATGTGAGTGATACCCTTCCTAGGGCTACTGCATCTCGTATTCCCTGGAGAACAGCAGAGCCAAAGTACTCCAACAATGAAGTATATGTAGACCTTGTTGAAGAAATGGATGCGATTATTAACAGGTCTATATGCACATTCTCTTTTATCACTTCTTAAAATTACACTTTGATAGTGATAATATTAATGGTGCTTCTACTTTATTACGGTCTTGTGCTACAATGTTTTGGTGAATGGGACATCTACTTTGCAAGATTTGTGAACGGTACTAATCTTGGAAGCTAGAACTTGGAGAAACCTCTTTTGTAAAAAATAATTGCAGATCATGTTCAGATCATCTTTTGTAGTTTTTATTATTTGGAGAATTTCATTATTTCTTAGTAGTCACAGCTAAATATCTTTATTCATTCAGGGATGGAGGTTTGTTGAAATGTGAGATCTATGGTGAAGTTCAAGTAAATTCCCGTGTCTCAGGTTTTCCTGATTTAACCCTTTCATTTACAAATCCTTCCATCCTAGATGATGTCAGGTTCCATCCGTGTGTTCGTTTTCGGCCTTGGGAGTCTCATCAAATTCTTTCTTTTGTGCCCCCTGATGGACAATTTAAGCTTATGAGCTACAGGTACAAAAACCACTTGTTTGTTGCCTGGATCAGGATTTGAAACTAGCATGCTGTAAGCTTTGCTTCTCTTGGCTGTGTTTTTCAATAACCAAAATATTTTTCAAAAAAGTTGTAACGGATACAGTTGTAATTGTGAAAGTTGAATTTTAATGTTTATATTCCCACTTTGTGTTCTTTCAATAATTCAAGCACTTCACTTTCAGAGTAAGAAAGTTGAAGAGCACCCCAATATATGTAAAGCCACAGTTAATTTCGGATGGGGGGACATGTCGTCTTAGTGTATTGGTTGGAATAAAAAATGATCCTGGAAAGACAATCGACTCGGTTACTGTTCAGTTTCAGCTCCCTCCGTTCATCTTATCAGCTGATCTGACTTCAAATCATGGAACAGTGAACATCCTTGCTAAAAAGGTACTTAGTTTCGCTAGTATCATGCTTCTAGTGAATAGTGAGTAGTGAGCAGCAATGTTTCATATTGACAATTAATTATCCACTGTGAAGCTTGAAAGTAATTAAAATCATTAAAGATAAACTTCTATGGTCCATTTTTGCAATATCATTAGTAACTAGTGTATACATATTATGAAAGTTTTTCATACTGTTATCCAATTACAAAACCATTGGTAAGTGATTGCAATGAATTTTTCCATAATTACTTTAAAAATGATGATTTCTGATTGATTGACAGTGTAAATTGTATACTAACATTAATCTAGCTTTATTTTTATTTATATGATACTAGACATGCATATGGTCCATTGGTCGGATTCCGAAAGATAAAGCCCCTTCCATGTCTGGATTATTGGTGATTGAAACTGGTTTGGAGCGCCTTCATGTCTTCCCCTCATTTCAAGTGGGTTTTAGGATTATGGGTGTCGCCCTCTCTGGTCTGCAAATAGATAAACTGGATCTGAAGAATGAACCATACCGATTTCACAAAGGTTTTAGAGCTCTTACTCGGGCAGGTCAATTTGATGTAAGATCATAATTTGGGATATACCATAAGTCATATGTATAGTTTGGATATGAAATTTTATTGCCTGTAGTAACATTAGGTGGTTTCTTTTGTAAAGTAAGTAACATGAGTTATTCTTTACGGAACCTTACGTTTGCTTCCATCCCATTATCTAGTTGTGCAAACCTCTGCATTTCTTACGTACTTGGTATCTGAAAACTTTGTTTAGATGTACAAAATTTTCAAGCTCTTAATCTCATCTGATCTCTATCTAATATTGTTTATAATTTTTTATAAAAATATGTTTGTACATTAGGAAGGAATAGCTTTTATCATAAATAGTTCAATCTCATAATAAAATAGGTAGAGTTTGGATGCAGTTCATATGAAATCCTTGATTATAAGTATTATTTAATCCTTGAGAAAATATATATTTTTTAAAAACATGAAATATAAATCTATCGAAGTTGTTTAATTTTTTTCATTTAAATTTAATTAGTTAATTGTCTCTTGTTATTAGTATGCGACAACAATTTATGTGATTAAATTTTTATTTGAATACTTTTCATCTTGTTAATTAGTTTTTCTTTTATATATATATATATATAGAGAGAGAGAATACTTTTAGAACTTGTAATTTAAGTAATTTTGGATTCGATTCTTGCCACTTTATTTTTAAATAAAAAACTTGATTTCGGAATTGTACTTGAAACTCTAATATTTCACCGGGGCAGCAGATCCAAGAATAATCGGGTTGTCCGTTTTTCTCAACACCTTTTTCAATTTTTTTGTACTCCACTTTTTTCAATTGCAACATCGTTTCTTTATTTTGATTTGAGTGGAAACATGCTTCTAATATTTATCACAAACTTAGAATTGTGACGGGCAAATTTTGAAAAAAAAAATAATTTGTATAAAATATGATTTGGTTTTGTATAGTTCTTGGAAATTTATACTAGGTTTTATAAAAAAAAAAAATTACTATTTTTACATTTCACGTTTGAACGAATTTCTGATGAGAGATTCAAACTGATTTATTTTTGGTAAATATAAATCTAAAAGCATAGTAAATTTTTACAAAGATTAAATATTGAAATATTTTTTTTAGATATTTATGCAGTGAGAAATCGTGTTTAATAATTGCTGTCAGTCAGTGACAGTCATGTTATTACGAACAAAGTGGAAAAAGTCATACAATTAGAATTGTAAGATATTTATTTGTGATTAGTAAATTTCATATTCTTTTAGGAAATATTGTTTTTGTTAAGATTTTCCTTTTTAATTATTATTTTCACTAACAAAACTTCAATTTTAAATTTTATTTAAAATAATTGAATTTATTAGCACTCTTTTTTACTGGTGATATTGATGATTTATTTTTGTTTTTTATTTTGACGACATCTATAATGCAACTATTCAGATGATTTTGAGGAAATTTATTATATGTTCCAGAAACAATTAAAAATGCAGTAAGTTTGGCAAAAAAATATTGTTTTTTGTATTTTTCCATTATGGAAGAAATCCGTGTCAAATTTACAATGTACGGAAAAACATTGTAGTGATATTACCAGCACCAAAGTTAGAAAATATCCACTAACATAAACAATAAAGAACAATAAAGATTCAAATGTTCTGAAACTAATGTTTGGATAACCTACTCACGTTCTATAACGAAAAGGTACAGAAGAATTTTGTGTTCCCCGCCGGCAACAGCACCGCCTTCAGCCCACATGCCATGATGGCATAACCACTCAACCTAAACCTTCTCATTCATTCTTACAAACACCACACCCCAAATGCTAATAGTTTCGTGTTTAACTTATTTCTCATACAAATTTCCATAGATTTCGTCTCTGTTGCCACTCCTATTTCTTTGTCACGATGAACACAATTGCCCTTATTCGCAACCGCGCCATGAAATCCATTCGCAGGATTCTCATCAGTTCTCGGAACTCATCGCCTTTTCCGTCCACACCTGCAAATTTTGATCACACTCGTTCTATTGCTAACAACTCTCCGAAACCTCGTTTCAATAATCATCACCACCCTTTGCAAATGCATCGCATAAAGGGTATTGCACACAAAGTTTTTGGCTTGCCCTCTTCGAATTTCGCCCCTTTATCAATGCCCTTTAGTTTAATCACATCCAACGGGGATGCCTCTACCTGCAAGTTTCGAAATTGCTCAACCTCTGTGGAGACCCGTGGCCATGACAACAATTTTGAGAGGATTTACGTACAGGGTGGCATGAGTAACGTGAAGCCGTTGGTGGTGGAAAATTCTCATGAGGATGTTACAGATGAGAGAAATTTAGGTGGAGAAGTGAATGTGAGTGTGGAGAAGAGTAAATGTGAGGAGTCAGAGGTGGAAAAACAAGCATGGAAGTTGTTGCAGGGAGCCGTTGTGACTTATTGTGGCAACCCTGTGGGGACTATGGCTGCAAATGATCCTAGTGACAAGGTACCCTTGAATTATGATCAGGTCTTTCTTAGGGATTTTATCCCATCAGCACTTGCTTTCTTGCTTAGAGGAGAAAGTGAGATTGTCAAGAACTTTCTTCTTCACACCTTGCAGTTGCAGGTAATTTACCCTTTTAGAGTCAGACACCTAATGATTCAATCTTGTGCTTCATCACTTGAATAATCCCTTCTCTGTTGGAAGAATAAGAAATATTAACAACACACGCTTTACTCTTGGCAAAATTTTATTGGACATCACAAAATTGTTATAGGTCTCGCTTCTTATTTAACGAGTTTCATGATTTTGTAGTTTTTAATAAAGTTTGATAATAGTAGAGAATGTTCTAGAAAAAGCGAGTTGCTCTAGCACTCCTTTTTGGATGAATAGATTTTACAGTTCAGTGTTTTGTCTCTACTGGATTGATCCAGAAAGAAAGTGATTTTGTGTAACAAAACTCATTTAGTGTTAAAAATTTTTGTGGAGAACTGTTTGTTAATATTATACATTTTTGTTAAAAAGAGTTGGGAGAAAACAGTGGACTGCTACAGTCCAGGGCAGGGCTTGATGCCTGCAAGTTTCAAAGTTAGAAGTGTAGCTCTGGACGAAGATAATCATGAAGAAGTTTTAGATCCTGATTTTGGGGAATCAGCCATTGGTCGAGTTGCACCTGTAGATTCAGGTTAGTAGTTGATTATTTAGCTGTTTCTTAAATACTTCCCATAGAGGAATATGTTGAAAATTGCTATTGAGTGGTACATGATAAGAATTCTGAAAAATAGTATTCGAATAGTATAACAAAAGAACTTTCATTTATTATTTCTGTTTTGTTTTGTCGATAGGATTGTGGTGGATCATCCTCTTGCGGGCTTACGGGAAGCTCACTGGAGATTGCAGCTTGCAAGAAAGGGCCGATGTTCAAACAGGCTTAAAAATGATCCTTAACTTGTGTTTAACAGATGGTTTCGATATGTTTCCTTCACTGCTAGTCACTGATGGCTCTTGCATGATAGATAGGAGGATGGGCATTCATGGTCACCCCCTTGAGATCCAAGTGAGTTTAACTATGCTATGCTTCTTCATTCTTATGCTTTTCCTTTTGTTTCTTCGTTTAAAATTGAACAATTCTCTGTATTACACAGTTGAAATTGTTTCTTGTTCCATTGATATATGTTATTTTAGTGCATATGCTTCAACTGACATTAATCTGTATTTGCTAAATAAAGATACAACTCTGAATTCAGGCAACGTGGTTTCTGCGTTGCACTTCTAGTTTTTCACATATTATCCCTCCATTTAGCTTTGACAAGTTTTACTTTACAGGCACTATTTTACTCAGCTCTTCGCTGTTCACGTGAGATGCTTGTTGTAACTGAGGGAACTGATACTCTTATTAGAGCTATTAACAACCGACTCAGTGCTCTGTCATTCCACATTAGAGAATATTATTGGGTGGACATGAAAAAGATCAATGAAATATACAGGTATAAAACAGAAGAGTACTCCATGGATGCCATTAATAAATTCAACATCTATCCAGAACAAATTCCACTGTGGTTAATGGATTGGATTCCAGAACAAGGTGGATATCTGATGGGGAATTTGCAGCCAGCTCACATGGACTTCAGGTTTTTCACTCTTGGAAACCTTTGGTCCATTGTCTCATCATTGGGCACCCCAAGACAGAACCAGGCTATTTTAAATCTGATAGAAGCAAAATGGGATGATCTTGTGGGCCATATGCCTCTTAAGATATGTTATCCTGCCCTAGATAATGAAGAGTGGCGCATAACTACTGGCTCTGACCCTAAGAATACGTAAGTTCTTATCATAATTTTCCTTTTTGTTGTTTACATACCTGAGAATTTTGATTCGTTTTTAATATGAAGTACATTTGTTGAATTCATTTTTTGTAATTTGTTTGCCTTTGTAGACAGAATTGCTTCTAGTGTGTGCATCTTAACTGAAACAACGTGCTTAACTTTTGCAGCCCTTGGTCATATCACAATGGTGGATCTTGGCCAACCCTTCTATGGCAGGTAATTTTTCCTGATGGCAATGGGTGATGTGTTGTTGGCTATCCGCTTTGTCCTGTGTCTTGCCACCTAAACTTTTGAACTCAATGGGGAATAATAAGCACGGGAGGAGTACATACCAGGCCACCAATAGAAACTCATTCTACTATATTGCAGAAAATTGGAAATTAAAACCATACACTGGAGAACCTGAAGTAGGAGAAAAATATCTGGAGAGAGATTATTTCCTCGGGTTGTTAATTGAGAGCAAAATTTTTTTAAAACTGAAACAAAATTATTTTCCAGTTTTGTTGCTGGGGGCCTGCATGTCAATTTTCAAGTCATGAAATGTTGCTTTAATTTCTGATATATTCCCTTGTACCTCATCTCATATTCAGTTCACGCTGGCATGCATCAAAATGGGGAGAATTGAACTTGCCCAGAAAGCAGTTGCTTTGGCTGAGAAAAGACTGCCAGTTGATTCTTGGCCTGAATACTATGATACACGCAGTGGAAAATTTATTGGAAAACAAGCCCGGATGTATCAGACATGGACCATAGCTGGTTTCCTTACATCCAAGATGCTTTTGAAAGATCCTGAGACGGCATCCAGGTTATTCTGGCAGGAGGATTATGAGCTTCTGGACATATGTGTTTGTGGACTTAGCAAGAAGGGCAGGAAAAGGTGTTCCCGTGGTGCTGCCAGGTCTCAGATTCTTGTATGATGAATACCTTGTGTAGTGTGAAATTCATAGAAAAAGTTTGGTAGCTTATAGAAAAAGTTAAATCTGAAGGTTAACATATTCTCCATTGGTATAATATGGTTCAGAAGGCGTTCCTTTGTTCTAGGATGGCAATTCTTGCTTACTTTTAACAATGAGGGGATAGCAAGTTAAAAGCACGTCCTCTTGTTTGTATATGAACTAATATTCACATTGATTTATCTCACTATACAGTTGCTCCTTTGCAGCATTTTATAATGAGTTCCTTTATCTCTCTATACAATTGTTTTACCTTGTTCTTCTGTGGCTTTGACTTCACTTTCTCATCACTCGTCTTAAGAATAAAGGACATTACTAATCATATAGTCAAGGTTGCCGCATATGATGTTTACACAGTGACTGCAACACTAGTAAGTTTAAGAATTCACCTTTTACTGTAAAAGGACGCATTAAAAGGTAAATTATCATATAACCATTGGCTAAAACATAATAGATGATATTGTGAAATAAATACCGAGTTCAGAAACATATCAAGTGATTATTTCAATAATTATTCTATAATGTTTATATTTGTGTTCCGGAGTTCAGGCCAAGTTCATAGAAGGCAATTACGCTAGTCCCGGAACAGTTCCCAATCGTAAGAGCTTATTCCATGACAACCAATAACTAAAGTCAAAGGGATCTTAAAGGTCATGGTCATTTGATAACTTTAGCAAGTACCCAAGTCATCTCAAATGATAAGACAATAATGAAAAGGCATCAATATACCTTGTGTATGAAAAGGCATCAATATACCTTGTGTATTTCTAAAATGACTAGTCGATCTCTAGTTTTTCCAAACTAAACAATTAACAGTATCACATCGACCGGCCAATTACATATGATCTCGGTTGATATTGTGATTCTCTTATCATTTGTAGAAACAAATTATTAATAACAGACACGTGTCAATTACTACATGTATTACAGGAAATAAAGTAAGAAGGCCTAAAAGAACTTGGACATATGATCCATTTACTAAGAAGCCTATATAAATATGGAGGTAGTTCCAAGATATAAGGTACTCTTACTTTTAATCCTTAAATATCCTATAATACTTGGACCGGTGATTAACTTGAGTGTCAAAGTGTTTGTGGGGATCCCTCCCGAGACTGAGAACCAATTGAAGAAGTGAAGTACGAAGGCGACCACAAGTTTAAGACTGAAGCACCACACACTCGATCGAAGACCAGTTTGATTAATCAGGTTTAGTCGATCATACAATAACATTTTGGCACCCACCATGGGCCGAGTTTAACCTCATTTAATCACATGGTGACCATAAGGAACATGGAAGACATGCATCATCAGGAGGAACTCCAGGACAACCACGAAGACTCAATAACTATGATGTTGGAACTGCATAGAGAAATGGAAACATTGAAAAGGAAAAATACCGAAGAGTTAAATGCACAGAAGGAGGAGAACACGAGACTGAAACAAAGGATAAAGACCATCGAAAAAGTGGAAACTGAGTAAGGTGACCCGTCAGGGTCAAACGAGCAAACTTGCCCATGAAGGGAAAGAGTCACTCATGACGTAATGTCGAAACCCCCTACGTCCATAAATACGTTCGGCCTATCCTCTCGTCGACACCCCTTTATCGAAAACATAATGGAAACCGCATTCCCGGCCCTAGAAAGGACTTGCTTTAGATAGGTACGATGGTTCCACTAACCCAGACGAGCACATCAACATATATATCACACAGATCGGTATGCATGCATTGGACGACAATATTTTTTGTAGAGTCTTCCCCACTTCCTTGAAAGGTGCAACTCTCAACTGGTTCACTCGCTAACTAGCCAACTCTGTGGACTACTGTGATACTTTGGTGACGAAGTTCAATGCCTAATTTGCCACAAGCCAGCCTCATCATCTGACGTCCATAGCCTTGGTCAATATATGACAGGTAAGGGAAGCCTTTAAGAACCTTCATGGAAAGATTTGGCAAAGTAGCCCTCAATATTTGAAACTCGAACCTAGAGGTTTCCGTGCATCACATGGTTACTGCTCTCAAGATAAACACGTTTTCGAATATAGCCTATGCAAAATATCGATAGTGGATATGGACAAGCTTCGATAAAGATATAAAGTTCATGCAATTGGAGGAACATAAGCTAGCCGTGTGCAAAGAAGCCAAACTGATTTCTAAAAAGAAACGGAGACTCGAAGAAGAAAGGAGGTTAGTGGTCGAGGTAGAGGTAAAAAAGTTAGTTGACGTTGGCTTCATAAGAGAAGTTTGGTACACCACATGACTAGCGAACATTGTGTTACTCAAGAAAAGCAATGGATAGTAACAAATGTGTACCGACTACATGGATCTTAACAAAGCATACCCTAAACACATCTATCAGTTGCCCAATATTTGACCGACTAGTCGATGGAACAGTCCGGCATCAAATCCTCATTTTTTTATATGTTTTCTCGAGGTACAACCAAGTCCTTATGTACGACTGGGATGTCGAAAAAAATGGCCTTTATAACTGATTCTGCCAACTATTGCTACTAAGTGAAGTTGTTTGATCCAAAAAAATGCAGGCGCAACTAATCAAAGATTAATTGAAAATTCTTCAAGGATCAAATCGGGCGTAACATGAAAGTTTATGTGGACGATATGATTGTTAAATAAAAAACACTCGACCAACATCTAGTAGACCTTATCAAGATATTCAACCAACTTTATCGATACAATATGCGCCTCAATCCTGCAGTGTGTTTTTGGTGTCGTTGGAGGAAAGTTCTTGGGCTTCATGCTTGCTCACAACGACAAAGAAGTAAATCCTAACAAGTGTGTAGCCGTGTTATCTATGAGGAGCCCAAAGAATTTGAAGGAGGGACAATGCTTAATTAAACCATGGACTTCGTTGTCCCATTTCTTGCCCAAGTTGATTGAGAAGATTCGGCTGATCCTAAAACTACTTTGAAAAGTTGACAAATTCAAATGAAACGACCAATGCGAAGAAGCATTTATAACAAACAAATTGGGTGTGTCAACCACTCCTGTGCTTGAGAACCCAAAACTAGGAGCTAAACTCTTGTTATATTTATCCGTCTTTGATGTGGCAATTAGCACCGGCCTTGTCCAACAAGAAGAGTAGAAGTCAGTTTATTTTGCAAAACGAGCATTGCAAGATGATGAGACAAGATACCAAGTGGTTTTAAAGGCGGCCTTAGCATTGGTTTATACCGTAAGACACCTTAGATCGTAGTTCTAAGGCCGCCCAATCATTGTTAAAACCGACTATTCTTTGACGTTCGGAGTTTGCAGGTTAAGTGATCTTATGGTTGATTAAGTTGTCCGAATACGGTCTCATGTTTGAATCGAGGGATCCATTAAAGCACAATTTTTAGTCAAATTTTGTCACAACCGGCGTCACGACGGGACGACTCGTAAAGATAATTTTATTTTAATTTCTAAAAGAGTGGAGTCGCCACCATAGCTCTCATGGAAAACTATGAAAAACCAAAGAAAAAAAAACGAAGATAAGGCTAATCTACGAAAACCGAATTGCAAGTCCGGGAGTCGATTACGCGTGGGGAAGGTATTAGCCTCCCACAGCGCCCGTCCTAAGACGGTACCTTTAACTGAACATAATAAAATGAGTGTAATTTTTGAAATATTTATTTTTCATGAGAAATAGAAATAAAAGCAAACAAAATAATTTTTATTTTGAAAAGAGCTCGACAAGGTTTAACCTCGCTCCTACATATCTCCATTAGAGAGGGAGAATTAGGGTTACGTAGTTCTATGTTTGAAAATTGTTTTTTTGTGGTTGATTTTTTTTAGTTTTGAATATTTTTTATATATTTTAATTTTATAAAAATTTAGCGTTTTCAAAAATTAAACTTTATTTTGGATATTGCTTGACTCGTATGGTCCTCTGATATTCCAAATGAAATTAAAATTTTTCAAATTAATTCCCATATGACGCGAGCGGTCAATTAAGGAATTAATTGAAAGTTTTTATTCAAAACGTCATTCATCACATGAGAAAAAGATCTTTTTTTTTTTTTAAAAGACATTGCCTAAAATTAAACCTTTATTTTCAAGACATTACTATTTTTTTATTGAAAAAGCAAAAGATTAACAAAAAGACAAGCCAAGGGCATTTTCGGAATCTGGGCATATGTAGGTGCAGGTCTTAACTAATGGAGGCGCAGGAAGCAAAGTAAACCCAACCCAACTAGTATCAAGGGCATTTTAGGGATTGAGGAGGATTATAGGTGTGGGCTTGAATATATGGGGGTGCAGAAAGCAAATCCAACCCAACTAAAGGCGAGGGTATTCTAGGGATTATGAGGGCTGGAGGTGCAAGCCAGAATATGTGGGGGTGCAGGAAGCAACCCCACTAATTAGAAACCCATTAGGGTTGGTGGGTGCATGAGGAACTGTGGCATGCTGCTCAAGAGGCAGGGATTATGAGGTCACCTCTCCATTGGGTAGTCAAACGCGACGGCAGCGGCCAATCAACGACGGTGAACGTGACGGCGCCGGCCAGTCGACGACGATGGGGGAGGTTTGAGGGCTGCTAGTGGCGCTGGCAGTGATGGAGGGTGGTGAGATATGGTGGCATAGGCACATGCGTTGGTTTTTTAGTGGATTATGGGGTTTTTAGAGGTTGAGGAAGAGAGATTGGCGGTGAGGGTGGTTTCTGATGGCAGCATATAGTTGGGGAAGATTGGCGTTAATGGTGGAGCATCGCTGCATGGAAGTTTCATCGTGGAGATTGGAAGACATGGTGAATGAGAGCAGTGACGATGGTGTGGGTGGCTGGAGTGAAGGCGTGTGGGGGCCACTTTTTTTTTGTGAGGATAATGGAGGCAAGGTGGTGGTGAAGGAGGTTTCGTGGCTTCCCGACGGCGTGTAGAGGTTGATGGTGGCCTTAGGGGGAGGCGTCTGGTGAACGAGAGAGAGAAGGAGGATCTCTCTTATGCATGAGCAGGCAGTGAAGGATAAAGACTTGGTTTGGAGAGAAGATGAGAGTGGCGGTGGCTATCGTTGTTAGGAAACTTATACGGTAGCATGAAGGTACGGGTTGGGAGGAAGAAGATGGCATGAGGAAGGCGTTATGGGATCCTTGCCGCTCTTGCCAAGACAGGAATGATGGCAGCGTTAGTTTCTTTAGTTTATTGGTGGCATGATGAAGAGGGATGGAGGAGCATGGTTAAGTCAGGCGTTGGCGTTGGGGTAGGCAGCCTGGTGGTGAAGAGAGTGACGAGGGGGGAGGTGGCAGTTGTTTGGTGGAAGTGGTGACTAGGTTGGAGGTTATGCATAGTGATTAGGTGTTGGTGAGGACTATTGGAAGTTAGGTTTGAGGATGAAGCGCCGTCGACGGCGAAAATGGCGTCAGAGAACTGTCGTTAAGTCACGGTAGTATGGCAGAGTCATTGTTGGAGGAGCCTGGAAGTGTCGGAGACGCCTCACGGCCATGGCTACGCCGGCAGCGGCTTAGGAAGAGGATGACGTGAGGGAGAGGGTGGTATTTGATGATAGTGAGGCAAGGGAGAAGAAGGTTGGGTGACGTCGTGGTTAGGGCAGGGATCAGAGAAGGATGGACGAAGGCATCGTCTAGGGCTCAATGCTTATGACGTTCTCAGATGGTGCCATGAAAAGGGTGGAAGGGTAAAAAGGGAGGAATGGTCATGTCTGGTTTGGTTTTGGCTAGCGGAGGAAGAAGAGGGAGTGAGTGATGGCTTTGTGGAAGTGTAGGAAGTTGGGGTCTTGTTTCCTTGTGGCATTCGCGGACAGGAGGGAAAACGAGGTGGAAGGGAGCATAGCAAGGGTTGGTGGTGGAGGTGATTTCGAATGATAGTAGTGTGGAGGCTAAAAGAAAGTTGGAGGTGTCTGAAGTTCGTGCTTGAATTCAACGTTGTTGGCTACCCTGAGGTGGACCTGGGAAGTGGCGGTGGCTTTGGCGAGGGTATAACTAGAGAGAAGAAGAAGGTTGGTGGTTGTTACAGAGGTGTTGGAGGTACCTCACGACCACGGCCACGCCGGCGACGACTTAGAAAAAGGGTGACGAGATCGGAGGCAAGGCTTTGGCGGTGGAACGTCGTTCCTGGAGGTTGAGGCGCATGAGGATAGTGTAAGGGAGGGTTGTGATATCAAGGTTGAGGCATCTGCTGTAGATTGAGGGCATAGGCACTGGTTCTATAAGGGTTGTGGAGAGGATATAATGATGAAGATGCATGTTTGTGGTGCTAGCAAGGCTTGCTCTTGCCAAGAACAGTAGGCAACAGATGGAAAGGGGAAGCTTGGAGAGTATGCTCATATGAAGAAATGGGTGAAGCATGAGGGTTTTGCTATTCATCAACCCTCATCAGAAACCACGACGGTGATATAGTTGAACAAACGAAAAAGAGCAGGAAGAATAGGCAAAGCATAAAAAATAATGTTTTCAAAAACGAAACAACTAAGGAAATTCCCATAAACAAAACAAAACATGGCAGTAGATGCAGACATTTCATTCCACATTAAACGGATCAGATTTTGAAGCCATACCTGCTTCTCCTCTTCCTGAATGTATTCTCCTTTGTTGTGATTGTTGTGTCTTGTCTTCGATCTCTAAAAAATGAGGAGCCTCCTAGTATGTCCACTGAAGCCAACAAGTGCTCTCCAGAAGTACCCCATCCACTGTGCTCATCCCCTCAGATAAATGAGAGCTCTCAAAATATCTTTGTTTTTTCCTCCAACAGAATATGTGTGACGACAAAAAAGAATATTGCCTGCCACCATTTTTGTGCCGCAGAGGGGACATAGTAGCTTTCTGCAGGGAGACCAAACCGTCTCTGCAGGGTGGAGGAGCAGGGACCGTAGTGCTGCAAATGGATTTTGTCGCACTTGAAGGTACCGGGATGCCATGCATAGTGGCTGTGGGGAGTGGTGCTATGACACCAACTTGGAGGTCCAATGGGTGCATACGAAAAAAAAGGGTGTGGGACACAACAAACTCCAATTTCAATTTCTAATCAAAACAAAACCTATGTTTACATTTTTTTCTAACAAGATAAAAATCCAAATTGTGTCTTTTCTTTCTAAAAATAAGACAAAAGATAATGGCAGGCAAATTATATATATTTTTTTATTTTTTGAAAATAGGAGAAAAATAAATCTAAGCAAACAAATAGATTTAAAGATGAATTTTGAGTGATTTTTTTTTTTGATAAAAACACATATATATTTTTTCTAAAAAATCTAATTTTAATTAAATAACTTTTTTTTTTGAATTTTCTTTAAAAACAACTAGAAATATTTTTTCATTTTTTGAAATAAATTTTATTTACCTGGACAAAATTAGGTGTTAGACAAATTTGTATCTAAGTTGTAGGGGTCAACTTTATACATGGACGAGGCATCATATGTCAAGGGATGTGGAGCCAAGGTAGTGTTGGAAAGCCCCCATGGGTTACAGATTGAACAATCGTTGCGCTTTGTCTTCAAAATGTCGAATAATCAAGTTGAGTATGAGGCCCTTATAGGGCAAATCAATGGAATATTTCAAGTTAAAGACCCCTAGATGAAGTATTACCACAAGGTCTCCACTCTAGTCGCAACTTCTAAAACCGTTAAATTTAAACACATCTTCAAGTTATAAAGCTAAAGGATAACGTCGAACAGTGGTAGATAGGAAAAGAAGGACAAAGCAGTCCCCTAAAAGCAAGTTTGGAAGTGGAGGAAGTTGAAAAGATAAGAAAGATACTCAGGATAATTGTCACAACCAGAATCGTGACAGGAACGACGATCAATGAGAAAATAATTTGAAAAATTTAAAAGAGTTGTCATTATAGTTTACTGTGAAAAACTATGGAAAACTCACAAAAAGATAAAAACAAGTTTGTAAACTCGAATTTGGGCTTCGGAGTTGATTACGTGTGGTGCAGAGTATATACGAAAAATATATGGTTAAATGCGTGGTACAAGATCTGTTGGGCTAAGGCCCAGCGTCACCCCCTCCTCTTTTTGGTTTTCTTCAAAATCATGTGATTTAGGTTCTCAGAAACATAATTTAGGGTTGGGAAAAGGTAAATTTTCGAAGAAACGAGGTGAGGGCGCTGATCCGTAGAGGCACAGTCCGAAGGGCTGGGCAGAGTGCCACGTGAGCAGTGAAGGAGGTGGGGTCGTTTCTGTTGGACCAACTTGACGGCGAAGGACCTGGACGTGCCATGGAAAAGGTATACGCAAACAGTACCGATTTGACATGGAGAAGAGTCGCGTGTGACCCCGGTGTTGCTCTTCGACAATGGTGATGGAAAATAAGGCATGACAAAGTTTTGGAAGCAACGGGGGTGGAGAGAGCGGCATTGGGCTAGTACAGCGGTGGCTCGTCAGCTTCTCGACGAAGATGGCAACGACATCACGAAGAAGGAGATAGAGACGCTAAAGGCGCAACGAGGCTCACGATTTGTGACTTTGGTGAGCATAGGTGGAGGGAGGATGTAGTAGTGACTCGCGAACGACAATGTATCTCAGTGTCGTGGATGGGATTGGGAGTAAGGTTTGCAGGGACAAGATTGGTGGCGACGGAGAAGATATCATGATGGTGTCTCTCCTCGTTGACAGCACCAATGGCAGAAGAGGAGATGAAGGCGCGAAATCTTTTCTCTTTTTCTTCCTTTGTTCTCTATTTTTTTTTACGGTTTTTGTTTGGGGTTTCTTGCCAGTGAAGGCGTTGTGGACGAATGGTGGTAGTTTTTGGGTGACCACAGATGGAGGAGCGCGACACAAGAATGAAAATGGCACAGGGTGCAACAGAGGATGCAGTGGCTATAGTTTAAGCTTCATCACAAAAGTTTTGTAACTTTTTCATTTCTAAGCTTTATCTCCGTTGTTTCATTTAATCTATTATGTTGTTTTAATTGGGGGGTTTGGTTTCATGGGCGTCAATGAATAATGTGTAATATTGGACAACTAAGAAGCAGTTGTGGTACCTGGACAATGACTGTTCAAAACATATGATAGGAGATGTTTCTAAATTTGTTAATTTAAAGATGAAGTAAAAAGGCTTTGTAAGGTATGGAGATAATAACAAAGGAAGAATCCTTGGTAAAGGTGATGTCAGGAGTCATGACTCGATAATAATCAAGGATGTGCTATTGGTGGATGGACTAAAGCATATCTTGTTGAGCATCAATCAATTGTGTGATAAAGGCTACTAAGTCACATTCAAACCAGACTTGTGCCTCATATAAAATTCATCAACTCATCAGACCTTGCTTATTGGTAAAAGAGTAAACAATATTTACATGCTTAACATTTGTGACATTGCATCTAGTATGACTTGTTTGCTCTTCAAGAATGATGATTCATGGCTCTGGCATAGAAGGTTAGCGCATATACATATGGATAATCTTGATAGACTTGTGTCCAAGAATCTAGTGGAGGGACTACCTACACTCAAGTTCAAGAAAGATAGAGAAAGTTGGCCATGACTCCAAGAATTTTGAAATTGTTGATAGTCTGGATAATAACACCTAGAGGCAGCAACCATGCAACTCTTACTGAAGAAGACTTAATGTTGTTGTATTGCTTGATGAACAGAGTAAGAGTTAACTGGGTGTTCACAATGAAAGATCACATGTCCAAGGCATAGAAGCTCAACGACTACAAACTGCCCTATGTTGTTTTGGTGTCAAGGATGTTGGAGTTCTTTAAGGTAGACTTAGTGGATGAGCTCGCAGAAAGCCTCAAACAGACGAGTGAGATTAATCACTCAATGCTAAATAGAATTGGCCTACACAAGGTGAATGGGACATAGACCTACAAAAGAGGAGATGGAGATGGAGCTAGAATGAGTGGTGTTGTAGGCCAAGATGAAGGTGAAGTTCCAAATCTAGCAACAACACCAATGATCCCTTTTGTGCCTCAAGCTCCAAGAGAAAAGCCTATGTTAAGCTTTGGACGCATGATGATAGGGAAGCTGGATACTAACAAGTGGATGACATTCATGACATTCTCAACAGCTTCAACCTTTAAACCTTTCATGCATCACTTATATCTACTGCATTCTCATCATGAACATTCTGTGTGTTTTTTTTTTAAGTTGTTCACGGACTCGCCAAATATGCTCATTTCTTCGCTCTCCCTCTCATCCATTTACAGTAAAGGATGTTGCCACTTTATTCATCAAGGAGGTGGTCCATCTTCATGGGTTTCCTTCTTTCATTGTCTTCGACAAATAGTTTTTATGAGCACATTTTGGTCAGAACTCTTTAAACAAACATGGACCTTTTTGAAAATGTCATTAGCTTATCACTCTTAGACGGATGGTCAAATAGAGGCTGTCAACAAGTGTTTGGAAACTTATTTGCACTGTCTTAAGGGTTTCAAGCTAAAATAGTGGTTTGCATGGCTGTCTTGGGTTGAGTTTTGGTACAACACCAATTACCACGGTTTCATTAGAATAACTCCCTTCAAAGCTCTATACCAGAGGGAACCTCCACCTTTGTTGAGGGGTGGAATGGAATCAATGGTGGAAGATGTAAAGCTTACGTTCAATGATCGTAACCAAATGCTTGAGGAGCAGCAATTTCAGTTAGACCAGACGCAAAATAGAATGAAACAGGCTGCTAACAAAAAGAGAAGGGAGGTGACCTTTGTCATTGGGGATTTTGTTTACTTGAAGTTTCATCCGTACCGAATGAAATCTTTAGCAACAAGGGTGAATCACAAACTAAGAGCTCATTTTTATGGCCTTTTTGAAGTGTTAGAACGAATTGGCGAAGTTGCATACAAACTCAAACTTCCAAAGTCAACCAAGATCCATACTGTGTTCCATGTATCTCTTTTAAAGAAGAGTATTGGTCCATCCATATTACCCCAACCACTGCCAGCTGAGTTGACTGAGGAAATAGAGTTATTAGTTGAACCTGAATTCATCTTGGACAGTCACTATAACAAAGGGAGGAGAGAAGGAAGTCTTGGTGAAATGGCAGAACCTATCCGAATTTGAAAGCACATAAGAGCTAGCTGAGAAGATGAAATTGGTTTTTCCCCTCTTTCACCTTGAGGACAAGGTGACTCTTCAAGAGGGAGGTATTGTAACACAACCCAACAGTAGAGAGAGTTACGGGCAATATAGGAAAATCACTCCTTTTCAATATACGTACAAGAGGAGAGAAAATAAAATAACAGAATGAAGGGAGTGGAAGTCGTGTTTTCAGGAGTTAGTTAGGGGGAATGAGAAATATAAATGAGAAAATAAAATAAAATGTTTATTAGAGGAGGAAGAAAAGTGGAAAGTAAAAAGTATTGGAGAGAACTTGACCTCTCGAAAGCCACGCTTTATTTTTTGTGTTATTGTTTACGCGTACTTACCTTTTCAATACAGTTATTCACCGATTTGGGAATTATCATCCTGATTCTCCCTTATCTGGAAATTTTCTACATTCTTCTTGTTTCTACCACTATACTATTGTTCTCTGTGCATATGTGTGCAAAATTTTACAAACCCCTAATAACTGATGCATGCAGCAAGATATCCTTCCTTAATAAGGAATTATTCCTACCACCAATTTCCCTATCCTTCTTAATTCATCATTTTTTCAAATATAATGTTTGAGTTGTCAAATTTGCCTAAACCTCCTTAATTAAGTTCTGTAATTTAAAATCTACAGTCAAACTCCATCAATCTCACTAACCATTTTGTTGAAAATATGTTATCCACCTTTGGTCTGAAATGTAGTTAAGTTGTAATGGTATGTCCTTACAACAAAATGCTTATTCATTAAGTAATATCTCTATCTTTTCACAACAAAAACTACTCCCAACAATTCTTTTTCATAAGTTGAATAAGACTGTTGTTGCTTATTAAAGGCTTTTTTATTGTAAGCAATAGGGTATTTTTTGTATCAAAACTGTCCCAATACCATAACCAGAAGCATCTATCTAAACAATATTTTTTTTTTTTAAAAAATCTAGAAATGGTAACATTGTTATGCTACTCATTAATTCGTTCAGATTTTCAAACACTTGCATTAATCTATACAAAATTATTTTTCTTTAACATATAAGTTAAAGATCTAGCAAGAACTCCATAACCCTACACAAATCACCTATAATATCCAACCCCCTCAATTGTTTCAGACTTTGAGTCAAAAAGCTAGTTGACAATGGTTATAATCTTGCTTAAATAAATAGAAATCTCTTTTTCTGAGATAATATGTTCCAAATATTTAGACCTAGCAAATATAGAATTAAAGATAAGGGTAACCAAAACCTCTCTTAAATGTTATAAGTGCTCCACTAGATTTATATTGTATAGGAGAATCTAAAAAAGAATAAAAAAAGTTCCTCAAAAATTGCTAAATTATCGTGTTCATAAGCTTTTGAAAAGTTGTAGGGACATTGGTGAGGGCAAAGGGAATCACCAAATATTCATAATGGTATGAATGTGTTCTGAATGCATTTTTTCCATATATCTACAGGATCTATTCAGACATGATTATATCATGCCCAAGTCAATTTTCAAAAAGATTGTAGAACCCTTAAGTTCATCTAGCAAATCATCAATTAGGGGAATGAGAAACTTGTTTTTCACTGTACCCTTCTTTAATTACCTGTAATCCACACATGACCTTCATGAGTCCTCTTTCTTTTCCACCAAAACAACTAGACTAGCACAAGGATTGTTACTGTCCTTGATGATTTAAGCTTTCTAATAATCTTGTATAAGTTTGTTAATGATGTCTTTTTTATTCTTGGCATACTTATATGGTCTTTTATTCACTGGTAATATTCCTTGACTCAAAGGAATTTTGTGAGCATGTCTTACCTTAAAAGGGGGTTTCCTACTACATAATGATAAGAATAATGACAAGTTTTGGACTATTTTTTTGTATTTGAGCTTATTGGTCTTTAATTGAAAGTTTGACTCAATTTGATGAAATTTTTGGAAATTTTCCAAACTTGAGCATGTTTCACATTTTGTGCATAACTTTTGCTACAAATCTCGGATTAACTTGATTCTTTATGTCGTTTATTAGATAACTCAAAGACTACAAACTTTGTGAGAGGGTCCAAGACTAAATTCAGACTATAAAGTGGACGAAATCAGCCTTAAAGTTGGCGTACAGAATCTGGATAACACTTTGAGTGGAAATATTCAATTGAGGACAACTTAGTCATTTCACACCCAAATGAGTTGGAATAAAAACTGTGCATTTTTTTGTTTATTAGGGCAGACTGATTCTTCCTGCACCTCCATATTGACTTCCTGCACTTCCATAACTTTACATATTTCTATTTTAGTTTTGAGAAAAAGACGAAAATACCCTTTAATAGTAATTTTTTTCCCTCTTTACGGACTGTATAAACCGTAATCCAATTAAAAAATATTGTCATTGCGGATTGTACAATCCGTAATTATTATTTTTTTTTGCATTTTTTACATTACGGGTTGGACAAACCGCAAGTACAAATTTTTCTAAATGTATTGCGGTTTGTACAACCCGTAATGCATTTAAAAGAAAAAATTGTATTGCGGGTTGTACAACCCCTAATGTATTTATAATTTTAATGTATTTATAATTTTTTTGTTTTGCAGTTAGTACAATCCGCAATGCATTTAAAAAAAATTTTAATATGTATTATCCGTAGCACCACCTAATCATGAAATTAAATGAATAGTCTATTTTGCCTGTACATTCTCATTTCAAGTTCCAACTAGTCTATTCTGCTCCTCTATGCCCATTAAACAAAAAGTCTCTTAGATTGTTATAACATTCACTTCTCTTTCTTCATTAGTTTTATTTCAAATTCAATTAAAATAAAACTAAACAAAATAAAATTAAGGCAAATGAAGAGTCTCCTAATTCACATTTTGATTGTAACTATAAAATAAGGTTCATTTCAAATTCAATTAAAATAAAACTAAACTAATTAAATTAAGACAAATGAAGAGTCTTTGTAAGTTCACTTCTTCATTGTAATTATAAAAAAAGGTTCATTTAAAATAAAATTAAACTAATTAAATTAAGGCAAATGAATTTCATTTAAATTCAATTAAAATAAAATAAAATTAATTAAATTAGTTTAGTTTTATTTTAATTTAATTTTAGTTTAGTTTAGGCTCTGTAAGTTACACATTTTTTCAAATTCAATTAAAATAAAATAAAATAAAATAAATTAGTTTAGTTTTATTTTAATTTAATTTTAGTTTAGTTTAGTATTTGTAAGTCACACCTTTTTTTATAGTTATAATCAAGAAGTGAATTTACAGAGACTCTTCATTTGCCTTAATTTAATTACTTTAGTTTTATTTTAATTGAATTTGAAATGAAACCAATGAAGAAAGAGGAGTGAATGTTTCACCATAAGAATCTAAGAGACTCTTCATTTAATGGATATATAGGAGCATAATAGACTCTTCATTTAAAATGGGGTTGGAACTTGAAATAAGAATAAGCGTGCAGGCAAAATAGACTCTTCATTTAATTACATGATTGGGTGGTGCTACAGATAACACATTAATTTTTTTTTAAATGCATTGTGGATTGTACAAACCGCAATACAAAATATTTATAAAATACATTACGTGTTGTACAACCCGCAATACAATTTTTTTTAAATGCATTGCGGGTTGTACAAACCGTAATACATTTAGAAAAATTTATACTTGCGGTTTGTACAACCCGTAATGTAAAAAATGCAAAAAAAAATTGCGGGTTGTACAATCCGCAATGATAATATATTTTAATTACATTACGGTTTGTACAATCCGTAAAAAGGAAAAAAAAAATACTGTCAAAAGGTATTTTTGTCTTTTTCTCAGGGCTAAAATAGAAATATGTAAATTTATGGAGGTGTAGGAAGTCAATATGGAGGTGCAGGAAGAATCAGTCATTAGGGCAATGTAGAGATGGGCCTGGGCCACCTTAGGTAAAGAAAAACTCTGAATATTGTAGTGAGTGTGTACGACAGCCACACTAGACAGTTGTCGAGTTTTTGGAAATACAATTTTCGTTCACTTTTTTCGCTTCTTCTTTGTTTCTGCACTTTTATTTTCGTGTTTATCTGCTTCGTATTGTATTCATGACAACCATGATGATGAGTGGCTAAAAGCTTTGATCAATCCGGTTCCCGAAGGTTCTCCAGTTTCATTAATCCTTAGGTTTGCATTTTGTATTTGTTTACGATTACTTGTTCATTTCCTGTTTTAATTTGATTGTTGGATTTAATGGTTGGATTGACTCTTTACATGGACGAATACAGTCTGATTGGAATGTGTTGTGGAGTTCCCGAGTCAAAGTCAAGTCGAACCGATGATGTTGCTCACCATTGTGTGGAGTAGTCGGGATGTTAAATAGATTCAAGGATTTCGTTCTGTTTAACCCAGGGATTCAGGTCAAGATTCTTGAAATACGTTATCAAACTCACTTAATAAAATTTTCACTTTTACTATGTCAACACCCAACTTTTCACTTTCACTTTTACTATGTCAAGACCCAATTTTTCACTTTCACTTTCACTTTCACTATGTCAACACCATGGCCAGCAGCAGATGCGACCACTCGCAAGCCTCGCCATCTTTAACACTCACCACCACGCCAAGGTTCACCATTTCCACAATGTAGTCGTATTTATGGCGTAACCAAACATTGTCGTCGTTCTCGCTGCGAGTCCCCGTTGTCGGCAGCATCTCCTCACCCTTCTCCCCAATACTCCTAAAACCCTTAATCTCATGCTCTTTAAACCACCACCATGCGACGGCGACGTCGGCAGCCGAGCCATCCAGCACCACCACGCCACTGCATCATCGCCGCCATGATCACCGTCTAACAGTTGTTCGTCAAAAACCTAGTCTATGTTGTTGTGTGTAGCCTCCACGCGTCGCAACTCCTGTGTGTTGCTTCTTTGTTGCACCGTCTCCTTCACTTTAGGTTTGGTTCCAAATATGATGCGAGAAGAGATAAGGGTAACCGAGTTAGGGTTGACATTTTGGGCCTTAGTTTATTTTTTAGCCTAACAGCTTTTTACACCACTTAGTTTATTATACAGCACCCTCATGTTAGAAATGGAGTTTTGGGCTCAAGGTTAGGCCCCTTGGTGGTTGTTTGCACCCCTAATCTTCATGGTTGCACTCCCCATGTTTTATGTTTATTTCTTCACATGTTGAGTCAAACACTTATTCTGAGGCTGTGAAATATGACTGTTGGAAAGGCTATATAATGTAAGATATCTGTTTTTGAGTCAATTCAAACATGGGAGACTGTTATTCTTCCCAAGAACAAAATTGTCATAGGTTGCAAATGGGTATTCAAAATAAAGTATAATCCTGATGGGACTGTTGAAAGATATAAAGCAAGATTAGTGGCGAAGGGATAGACACAAACAAAGGGCATTGACTACCTTGAAACTTTTTCTCTAGTAGCAAAGATGACCACTATAAGTTTTCTTCTTTCTCAAGCTTTTATATATAATTGGGAGTTGAAACAATTAGACATAAATAATGCCTTCTTACATTGAAAGTTTAAAGAAGATGTATACATGGTTGCTCCTCTTGGATTGACTTCTATTCAACTAAGACAAGTTTGTAAATTAAAAAAGGCTTTACATGGCCTTAAGCAAGCTAGCAATGAGTGGTTTCCTAAATTATCATCCTTTTTATTTTGCGTGATACACTCAATCTATGAATGATTATTCCTTATTTACTAATTCTTCTGAAGGATCTTTTACATCATTATTGGTGTATGTAAATGATATAATTTTGGCAAGAAATGATAAAGAAGAGATTGACCGAGTCAAAAAAACTTTGAATAGGACATTCAAGATCAAGGATCTTGGTGATTTAAGATATTTTCTTGGTTTTGAAGTAGTAAGAAGTAAGAAAGGGATAATGATGAATCAAAGGAAATATGCATTGGAATTGTTAATAGATACAAGTCTTTTAGCCTGCAAACCTACAGTCACCCCTATGGATAATCTTGCAGAAGTGGTGGCTTTCACTGATGCTCATGCTTGTAGAAGGTTGGTTGGAAGGCTTATGTATCTCACTAATACCCAACTTGACAAAATATTTTTTGTTCAGCAACTTTCTCAGTTTCTTGATAATCCTATAATTGCTGACTATAATACAACAATTAGAATTCTCAAATATATTAAAAAAAGCTCCAAGTCTAGGCTTATTTTTCTCTTCCAACAGTTCTTTCCGTCTAAAAACCTGATAGTGATTGGAGCACCTGTAGTGATTCAAGACAATCAGTGACTGATTTTAGTGTGTATATTGGAAATTCCCTTATATCCTGGAAATCAAAGAAGCAAGGAACAATATCAAAGAGTTCATGTGAAGCTGAATACAAGGCAATGACCACTGTTACATGTGAAATTCAATGGCTAGTCTATCTTCTTCAAGATTTGAAAGTTCATTTTGAGCAACCATCTCTTTCATATTGTGACAATGACTCAACAAGATACGTTGCAGCAAATCTAGTGTTTAATGAGCATACGAAACATATAGAAATAGATTGTCACTTTGTTAGAGAAAAATTGAAGAAGGGTCTCGTCCATTTGCTTCTCATTTCCACCACAGACCAACTAGCAGACATTTATACCAAAGTCTTAGGTCCTCAATCTTTCAAGAATATTTGTTCCAATACGGGTCTCATCAATGTTTGCTCTCCAATTATGTGATTTTGTTTTTATGACATGATCAAATTGTTAGAAAAAAACAAATATTAATTATTTGATTTTGTCTTCATGACAAAAATTAAATTATCATTAATTCTGTTTATTTTATGTTTTATGACAGTATCAAGTTGTAATATTTTCATTTATTTTCCTTCTTAAGCTATATATAGAATGAATACATTATTTGTATATATTCATCTCTTTATTTTCATAATATTAACAAAGATTAATAATAACACACGATCTGTTACAAAAAACTTAAGGATAAAACTTTATTGCATAAAATATCATAATTCATTGTGAAATTATAAGAGAATCAACCAAAAATAATTTAACCTTTCATACAAAGACAAAACGAAAACATTACAACGAAGAAAAAATAAGAGTTTCTTCTTCTTTGTTTTACGAACGCATTCCAGAGTGAAGCTCTCTTCCTTGAAGCTTGATATTTTTCCATAGTTTTCCTTTGTTCCAAGAATCTTGGAAACATATTCGGTTGAGATTTTTGTTTACAGTTTTTCATTCTCCATATTTTTTGGATTTTAATTCTAAGTTAATCACAAATTTTGTTTCTTCTTAGTTTATACAATATTTGTTTTCAAATTTGTTTACGAGATATTATAAATTTTATTCTCTAATTTATTTACTCAAATCTCATCTTTTATTGTTTTAATTCTGAAAAACAAATTGAACTTTTGCTTAATCAGACTTACTTTTAGAAATGCTTCATTACACCTACTCCATATAACTATTATACCATCTAATCATACTATCATCTAATAGTTATAACTATTAAATTGTCTACTTTATTAAAAAAATACGAGATAATAGAAATAATAGTTAAAAACTGGATAATTAAATGGATTTTAATTAAAACAATAGATTATAGTGATGATTAAAAGTTCTAGATATAATTAAAATTATCTTTGTCACCGTGCTGTGATCCTTATTTACTTAAATCCAGAATACCGTGTTAATACAAAAGCATAAAATATAGAAAAGAAATTACATAGGAACAAAAACATCTCCACAAATAATAACTTACAAGACATCTTTATAAAAAAGAAGTTGTTTTAATATAAAATAATCTTTTTCCGTTTTCTTTGTTTTAATTATTAACAAATAAGTTTATTAGTTAACTTCATGCTATGAATATTATCTTTCAACTCCTCCTACTTATGTCCTCAATAATTCTAATAAAACTACAACTTAAAACAACCAAGTTTATTAACAAAATCTTAGAATGCGCGTTCTTGCACTTTATATCTTTTTTCCCTATTTTTTTATATTTTAACAAAACTAATTCCATGTATCAAACCATTACAAAATTCTTCATTGGACATTGATTTGACCTGTGCTAATGAACTCCAATCCTTTCTCATCAACCCTAGAGCCATATAAATATTACATACTGCACTTCCTTCAATGAACACGAGCATGTTATTACCGTTCACTCCACCAACAAGATTGTCTTCCTTCACTCGGTACTCTGCACAATGTGTGTTTGTTTCCAATGCTCCTGAAAGTTTATGTTCCCCAAATTGCGGGATTGGTTGTATGTATGGCCTCTCTTTACTTTTAATGCCAATTTTGTCTCTTGTTTTGGTCGTCATAGTTGTATTGAAAGAGACTGATTTTCTCCTCCCAAAGTTTCCACTGCTTCATCAAACGATCTTTAGAAACTTTTCCTTTTGAAACATTGTACATATTTTTTTCTACCGCTCTATCCTCAATATGCTTTCTTAATATTGTCATCATGATCATTTTCTCTCAAATTTCATTGTAATAAGGTACTTATTTATAAAATTCTCATAACAGAATCATGATCAAAAATAAGTTGAACTCCAATTACAAAATCAACCCACACATGAAGAATATAATCAATGGTGAATGAAGCATGGAGAATCTCAAACGGTGCCGAAAGAAGATACTAGTCCCTTCACATTCCCGCCAACCGCATTTATAAAAGACTCTCTCTTCTTCCGTTCCCTTTAAATTTCCGTAACTGACACAAACCCTAAACCCGGACTACAATGTTGCCTAAGCCTACAAGCAAAGGTCCATCGGCTGCCGCGGCCTTCTTCAAACCGGGCACTATAATCGAAGTCAGTTCTGAGGATGAAGGCTTCCGTGGCTCCTGGTTTTCCGGCACCGTCATCCGCCAGCTTCCCTCTGACAGGTACCTGATCGAGTATCACAACCTGATGGCCGATGAAAAGAGCTCAAAGCCTTTGAGAGAAGTCCTCGATATACGCCAACTGCGGCCCATTCTCCCACCGGAGACCGGCCAAATATTTAAATTCGGCGATGAGGTTGACGCGTACTACAACGACGGCTGGTGGGAAGGCTACATAACCGAGGAATTAGATAATGAGAGATTCGCAGTGTATTTCAGGGCGTCCAAGGAGCAATTAGTGTTTTCCAAAGACCAACTCAGAATTCACCGAGAATGGTTCGATCACACTTGGGTCCCACCATTCCAGCAGGCACATTTATCTCTTAATTTTATTCTTATTTACTAAATCTAGGAGTAGGGTTGATTATAGTTTAATGTTATGACTGACACTTTTGTTTATTAAAGGATAATGGCGAATCCAATGAAGCTGTGAAGATCGAGGAGTTTGGTGAAGGGGCTAGAGTCGAGGTTAGTAGCGATGAAGAGGGTTTCAGTGGAGCTTGGTTTTCGGCCACTGTTCTTGAGGCAAAGGGAAATGGCAAGTTTGTGGTTGAATACCATACTCTGTTAGCCGATGATGATACTAGTCTTTTGAGAGAGGAGATTGATGGCTTGCACATGAGGCCTCTTCCACCCGATACTAATGCTGATGGTAGATTCAGTATTCTTGACGAAGTGGATGCCCTGTACAATGATGGTTGGTGGGTCGGTGTGATTTCTAAAGAGCTTTCTGGTTCTAAGTATGTAGTCTACTTCAGGTCTTCTAATGAGGAAATAGAGTTTAACCACTCCGATTTGAGGCTGCACCAGGACTGGATTCATGGCAAATGGTTTATGCCTTGTAAGGTATGTATGGTATTCACTGAAACTCTGTGATTAAGCATGCATGTTCGGACTTGTTTTAGAATTTCTCATGACAACTTACAGTAAAAAAGGTAGGTTGAGATTGACTTCAATGGTCTAGTAAATCTTTGTTAGATTTCATCCTTGCTGGAGATGGAGGTAGGTTTTAGACTTTGTGGCTTCTTAGGGGATCACTCTAGGAGACAGAGGAACCTGATAAATATTTTGACTGAAAATGTATCTTCTCATGCTAAATTCACATGTGAAAATTCAGCATATGAAGGTTCATTCCCATCTTTAAGTTGACAGCTTCAAAGGAAAGTTTGCATTTAATCATGTTGAGATATTTACCAACTTAAATTAAGTCAGTGATTAGGCTAGGTTGGAATTAAGATTTTAAATAGTGCCACTACAAGTGGTGTAGCAAAGAGTCCAACTACTGGCTGCAAGCCATGCATTGATTCCGAAAGGTCTCTCTAAACAATGACATTAGGGTTTTTGTGGGCATATTTTTGAGATTTCAATCTCTAAACTTGAAATCTATAACTGCAATAGAGAAAATAATAGAAATTAGAAATTGATGATTCCCATTTGGGAACTTGTATTTCGATTTTGTTGTTATATTTACTTGTATTTTTTTAAGGGTCAGCCCTGATGTAAAGGTAGAATTGTATTGTTATTCTTCATGGCATATGCAAGGGTTGATTGCTTAAAATTATTCTCCTCCCTATCTTCCCATATCAAAGAGCCTTCTGGCACTAGGGTGTGTTAGTTTTTTCTTTTAACTTTTTTATATATTTGTGTTTTGTTTAATCCTCTTATGCCTTTTTATATCAAGATGAATGTCACAAACTTTGATTTGCCTCGCCTTGTTCATTTTTGAGAATTTATATGTATATAGTATGCTGGCATAAGTTAATAAAAAATTTCAGAATTGCTGCTTTATGCTATCCTACTATAATGTTTTGGGGTTTGTTCTTTTCAGGAATGTGTGGCTGTTAGCTTAGTTTTGCATCCTTGTCTGACAAATCATGTTGTGTGACCTAAGATAAAACAACAGAGTAAAAAGCATACCTGCATGTGGAAGAAACAAGTAGAGTGAAACAACGACTTTGTGGTATAGTAAGTAATCTTGGTTTGTCAGCGATGTAGTGGATTTGATACCAAATGGGAATGTTTGGTTATACTGATACATAATATCAATATAGTTAAAGTATCTCATGACTTGTTAGTAGTAGATTATTAACGTTGTTGATCAGTATTTAACCTTGACATTATGGACGAGGTTGCTATAGACTGAAGGTGTGTTTTGTGTGTTTTTCTTTAATTTATCATGCATTCTAATCTCAATTCACTAAAATTAAGATGATATACCCTTGCATACCTTGCAAAAAGAACCTAGTTTAGGAGGAGAGTGATCTCTTGACTTTATAGTCTTTCTTAATAAAGAGACTTCTATGCAATCTCTAACTCACTTGTTCTAGTTGATTAATACGAGTAATTAATATACCGTTGAAGTTCAAGTTATTGAAACATATAATACTAACTCATTCAAAAAATATTGTTTAGATGATCACTACCTTTTAATGCTTTTGGTTAAAAAAATTTCAGGCGATGGAATTGTGAACGCTGAAGATAGCAAGAGGTAGAAGAAAAAACCTGGATTGAGTTCAGTCACACATAATGGCTTACCAGTTTGTTTGGATCCAAACACAAACTCATCCCGCTGGATATGCTGATGGCCACTTTAGATTTTCAATTTTTATTTTTGCTTTAGACATTAACCTTTGCATTTTTCTGGTAAGTATAGCCAGTACCAAATTCTCTCGGAATTGCAATGTGCTTTTGTTATTTTTCTTTTCTGACTGCCGATATGCTGCGTGCAACACAAATATCTTTCCTAATGACAAATGTCATATATTTCCCTTAAAAAACATATAAGCCATAAAAAGAAAAAGGTTTTATTAAAAAACGTTATTAATATACCCTACAATTATCTGCATTATATGACTTTTTTGTAAGCATTTAGTTCGAATCATGCTATGGCTTTTCACATCCGTAAAAGAAAAGTCCACTCTGTTGCGTTAGCATTAAAACGGGGTGTTGGTTGGTAGGGCCTTATTCCCTAAGTATTTAAAAATTAATCACTTATAGCCATAATAAAGATAAGCAATAAACTGAGGAAACTTGTCTATACCTTACTTGATCAGATCAGGATTTTCTACTGTTGAATCGTTGTCTGCACGAATCGAATCCCAATCATTAAGATCAAAGTTTATAGTTTAAATGATAAATAAATACTAAGTTTAAAATTATGCACCCTCAGATTTAAGACTTATGATCGTGCAGTTTCTGTCCCCCTGTTTTCTTAGTGCTTTTTTTTTTTTTTTTTCAGTTTTCATTTTTGAGGATAAGGGGTGTCAGGTTTATTTAAACTAAATGGTGAATGGAATACATATTAAACTTTTATGTTTTCAATATATTTCTTTATCACGTGATACTTCTCCCTCAACAGAGTTTGAATAGAATGATACCATAAATGTTTTTTATACTCAAACTTATATAATTAATCAGAGGTTTTTTTTATCTCATAATAAATTCCCATAAAATTAAATATTGAGTTTTTTTTTTTAAAAAATAGTTAGGGAGTTATTTAAGATAATTTTTTTAGTTAATTTTTTTAACGAAAATAGGTATAGGATCACTTTATCATCCAATTAGATTGACACTCTAACCAACAATAATTTTTAATTAACTGACAGTTTAAAGATAATGATGCATCAAAATCAAATTCTAATAATATCTAAAATAGTGATATCAAAGATTCATTTGCTCATCACTCTAAATTTTTACCAGAAACGTGCAAATCACTCGTAAAAAAAAATTCCAAATTAAAGAAAATCCTTAAAAATAGCCTATAAATTTGGTTCACATCATATTGGATAAACCCACTGCTAAGTACATCAAAAAGAAATATCAGACTTAAAGTAAGTCCATTGCACAGTTAATATTTTCTCATTTCAAAGCATGAAGATGAGAGCTGTTTACTGCATTACAAGGTGCTGAAGCCCAATAGGAAACTGACGATCAATTTCAAGTAATTAAGAGAATGTGAAATCATATTAGAAATTTAAGAGAACAAATTTTAATACCAATATAAATTTATAACTTAAGCATTGTTTTTTCTTTCAAGGTGTGAATATAGCTGATAAGTAGCTAGCTAGAGCATAGCTGTAGAGCAAGAAAGAAACTGAAAGCATTACAACTTAAACATAAAACCTATAGAATATATAATAAACTTATTATCACTTAACAGTGAGTACTCATTCATAGCCATAGCAGCCACCAGAGGAAGAATCAAACCTCTTGAACTTCAACAGCATTACCAACTTGTTTCACTTCCTTCAGCTCTTCCTTCTTCACTTCCTTCTCTTCTTCTTCATTCTTCACTTCCTTAACTGGCTCCTCGATCACAAAAGCTGAGACCGGGAATGTCCTGAACAACGCTGTAGGGGTCTTGAATGTGATCTTGCCACTGGGTGGATCATCAACAAAGATCTCATTCAGAGTGACCCAAACCAAGAGTTCCTTGGCCTTCACGCCAGTGAGCTTCTTTATCCTACCAACCTCAACATAGGCAGTGATCTCAGTTGCATAGGACACTAGCTTCCCAATCTTCTCAAACTTGTGGTTTATGCTCTTCTTCTGCTTCAGCCACACAAACCCACTTTCCTTCTCATATCCACATTCCTCAATGTCCTTCAAGGGCAAAAGCCCATTGGGTAGCCCTACCTCCTTCAGCAGCAACTTGGTCTTTTCTTGGCAGAGTTCATCTCCACGGTACACCTCAGATTTGGCCCTGATCTCTGCAGAAACTAGATTCATTTTCTCTTGTTTTCTGATGTTATGATCAGTCAACTTTTGCTGTGTGATTGTGAAGGATGAAGGAATGAGAGACAGGTAGGGTTGATATAGCTCTAGGGCTATCTCTTTGCCCTTGTATCTCTCATAAACTTCAAAAAATGCCACCTTCATAGTTCATAATGTGCCCCCATACGGAATTTAATTTTGTATTATGGTATGTTCTGTAGCACTCGCTATTAAGGTAGTTGGTAAGCAAAAACGTGTGTCTTAAATGTCTCTCTGCATGTCGTTTATATATGGCTGAAATTGTAATAAAAAAGTATTCAAATGAGGGTCTTTTTGCAGTAAAGTTTTCAATCAAATTAGTTTGAGGCAGGTGTACTTTTCTTTCTAGCTATTACAGCTACGTCAAATTTTAGTAAGTGGATTCAATACGGTCGGAAATGACAGTCTTGGTGTAACAACACTTTGCTACTGTCTGATCAATTACAAATCTGTGTTTTGAATTAGATTTAATAGGAGTTACTCGATTGCCATTGGTGACTGTTGAGATTTGGTAAGAGGGTGAATGCATGTATTGCCACTTGCAGGCAATTCAGATTCTAATTTTATCATTTTAGGAAGGTGATAACCATTTTCTATGCATATATTTATGTTTGATGGAATGGATTAATTAATCCTTTGTAATGACTTCACCTAAAGCTCCATCATCTCTTCTCAATATAATTCTTATTTCAAAGTTTAGGCTTAGTCAGATTATCACACCTGTCCAACCTCAATTCAATTTTTTTGTCTGATCACTGTGATGTGTTTACCTTAGATTGAATATATGCATTTTTAAACACTTGGGATGAGATAAATATGTAGTTTTCATTTAATTAAGAAGAAAAGTATTTATTAATTTTATTGATAATTTTTTTTATTAAAAAGGTCGACTATTTACTTTTGAAGTATTTATTATTTTTATTGAATATTTTACTAATTACTTTTAAGAATATTTTTCTTCTTAATTATGATTTTATTGCAGAAAACATTAAACTACTTAATTTATTGCAGATTCTTTCACCATTTATTCATTCACATGTAATAAATTATAGGATTAACTAAGTTTCAAATCACTCATCAAATTAAAAGTATTTTTAATTAAATTCCTATTAAATTTTTTATTTATACTTTTCAATTGGATTTTTACCTTTTAATTTTTCTATTAGGTGATATCAATGTTATCTTCTCAAATCATCTTCATCCTTATTAGTCCCAATGTATTAATAAATATGAGATTTTGTGGTTGATATATTAGGATTGATATAAAATGACTTTTATTATTTGAATTGAAAACATGTTAGATAAAATCATCATATTTCTCTATGTGACTTCCATATCATTATTTATAATGAGGAAGAGATTGTCATTATGACCACCATTATCAATATAGATTATCAATATATTTTTAATAAAAATAATAAAAATCAATTGTTATTTTACCTTAATTACAATATTGTTTTATGTTAATTGTATAATCTTACATTTCTTAACATGTAATGTTAAGTAAGATAGATAACAACTACGTTAACCAATTAAAAAAATAAACAATACAAATTTACTTGATTGACTTTTATATTTTTTAGTTAAAGAATGAGATCATATAACTAATTTTCTAATTAAAAGACACATTTATATTTCTTTAGTTAGGGTGAGTTAAATATTTTTTTAAACTTCCTAAGTTTTACTAATGCCTGGTGAAGATAATTTTTTTTTCATCTTTTAATTTTTGTAAATATTTTATTTTTAAGATTTTCATAAGTAGGTATGTTATTCATAAATGTTAGGTATAGGGTATATTTTGAACTACTTTTTTTTTTTCATTGAATCATTATAAAATTGTCATATTGAATCTTAATGTTTAAACTATCTACTTTAAAATAGAGGACTAAGTCCTCTCTACTAAATATAACACTATATTATATAATGTTGGTTAAATAATAAATGTTCAAATCAACGAATATAACAAAATATCAAAACTTAATAAAAGATAGAATATTTCTTAAAAAATTATTATTGAATAAAATAAAATGTAATTGAAATTTATTTATATTTAAAAATAGTAATATTTCTTTTTATAAAGATCAACGAAATAATATGTCATAATCATCTGGCACCAATATCCTAAGAGATTCTGGAATTGTAGAAGCTATGGTGGATGACCTAACACTTTATTGTCCACTACTCTTTCATATGACAATACTTTAGAAAAGAATTTGGAGATTTCTTGAAACCCACAGCACTGTACATCTTTGTACAGTTGAAAATTTAATGCATAATAAAGAGTGAAGAGAGAAAGCAATGAGGTGTAATATTACAGTTGGGAAGGTCACCTGTTTATTTGTTATGAATGAATACCAATTTTATGAACCATCCAACATCACCTCACATCCTATTCAAGGTAGCTTCTAATAAACTCTTTTTATCTTGTTACCTTTCTAATCCAATTTAAAATTTTATTTTAAGAAAAATCTTAACTTGTATTCTTAAGTGCTAAGAGTATCTTTTGTCAAACTTTTCTATAATTTTTTTTCTAGAATGATCTTTTTTTGAAATTATCATTTTTATAAATTAAAATTAGTTTCGAAAGTTAGAAATAAAAAATTTGAAAATTTATGTAAAATAAATTTTACAAATTAATTTATACATGGGTTAGTTTTTTTAACTTATAGAAAAATTTATTTCATATAAACATAGTTAAAATAAATAAATGCATTTTAAACTATGAAATATTAAATAATTTTTAAAAATTATTATTAATAATACTCATTCTATTGTACTAAAATGATAAAGTTAAATAATTTTTAGAAATAGATATTAGCTGCACCAATCATTAGTGTTTTTTACTGTCATAACTACTGTTTTAATAATATAATAAAAATATACAAATGGTGAATCATATTAAAACTGATTTATGTCTGATCAAATTTTGTTGTGAACAAACTAATTTTATTGATGTTAAACTTTATTATAAATTATCCCTAAAAAAATTATTATAAATTAGCATCCGAAACTAGTTTATCTATAAATAAACTTGACCCTCATACAATAGGCAAAACGAAAGAAAAACGATGAAGTTCTTGCCAAGTAACAATTGGTAAAATTTCTTATGACTATTTTAATATCAGTTTAATGATTATGCAAAATATATCATATGTTAATTTTTTTTTAGTGAAGTATAAAACAATTAAAGGTATTAAAGAAGATAACTTTATGGAAAATTATCTTGAAGAAAATGTTCGAAATAAAACTCCAACAGGAAAAACTGGTATTTCAAATCTTATGAAAGTGTAGGTATCGGAGGTTGGAGAAAGCAAAAGCGGAAAAGCAAAACATTACACAGAAAATAAATATCTCTTGTGGTTTTGAGACAACCAAGTTTCAGAAATGCCTCCTCCTTCCTGAGCATAAAGACAAGTAAGAACATCATCAACACAATGTAAATGCTATAGAACATAATCAAAGGTTCACATAATTAAAAATGCAAGATTCTACTTTAAATACTCCAAAGAACAACTTTAATTTTAATTTTTTAAATTACTTTTACTTAAGGGTAAGAAAAAAATTTGTGAAATGTAACACTTTGTGTATTTTTTTTTAAAGTGTCATATTTTCTTTAAAAAAAATCAAGATTCAATACAATATTAATTACTTTTTTATCTATACCCTTATTTTTTATTTTTACACATATGCATTTACTACAATATAAAAAATATAAAATATAAAATATATAATTTGTTTTAAAGTAAAAAATAATTATTGTAATTCTTGGTTTCTCTAAAAGAACCTGAAACAAAACTTTAAAAAAATAGAGTGAGTAATTACTTACTAGTGACTTTTAAAAAATA
>Ga0099825_1000870_pt1 | contig 35811 bp, 18 predicted proteins | sample SiratroredBW_FD_76838 | JGI IMG/M metagenome (GOLD analysis project Ga0099825, IMG submission 76838) | Root nodule microbial communities of legume samples collected from California, USA - Siratro red BW | ecosystem: Host-associated > Plants > Roots > Nodule | place: USA: California | collected...
ATATATTTAAAAATATATATCAAAAAATTAAAAACTATCCAATTAAGAAAAATGTAAGAATCACAAATTGTATTTAAAGATAAGTAATATTTTAGTTCTTACCTTTTGATTCATTTTTACAAATATTGTAAACTTCTACAATTGTTTAAGTCTCAAATTCATAAAAATAAGTTAAAATAAACGCATCACAAAAGTTCAACCAAAAGCAATAATAACAAGATAAATACATTACTAACATATATTTTAAAACAAAATAAATCCTAATCTCTAAATTTGTTAGTATAATTGATAGAATCCCAACAAACCCTAATCCTTAAATTCTTATCTTTTTTAGTGCAGATTGTACTCCACAAATTTTGTTGTAGACTGGCACAAATAATGTCCAATTAAAAAAATTTTAATCAAAATTCAAACCTTAAATATAAGAAAAAAAATATTCATAAAGTTAAAAAACTAAAATGCGCTTTCCTCTTTATGTTTAATGTTTTGGTGTTTATCTTCAACCTTTCAACGCACTGAAAAAATAAGAAAAACCAGGACAAGAGTGCCAAAAAAAAAGGTAAGATTGATAAAGTTTGGAACCCTACATACATAGGAGAGATGTGAGAGAAAGTGAATAAATAAAAAAATAAAAAATTAAAATATAAATAGATGTCAATATTCTAAATGAGATAATATGATAAACTGATAAATTTTCTAGTAAAAGTAAGTATCCTCATAGTAGATACATGTAATATAGTATTTTTACTAGTATCTTGTTTCGTTAGTTTTATGGTAGATTTGGAGTACAATGTGGATTTGGAATAGCTAAATCTCGTTTAAGTTTGTCTTTGACTTGTTCCTTATTACTGATTTCTGTTCTCACTTTCTCACTGATCTTGCAATCAACTTTTCAAAATTACATTTTATATTTCAGAAAGTCATTTAAAAAATGGGTGAACAGTGGTACATGAAGTGAACAGGCATATATTTTAAAATAACTCACCAAACTTTATATTAATAAGAGTAACTTATAAGGTGATAATTACTTTAATGACAATACTTATCACACCCTTAGATGATAAATATTAAAATTTTCAAATATAAAATACTTTTTATTTGTTTTTTTTTAAATGTGGAAAAAAATCGTAAAAAAGACTGTATATAACAATTATAAAAAAAAAAATACTAAGCTATAGCTGGCGGTTAGATTATTATTTTGATAGGATAGAAATCAGAAGAACGTTACATTGAGGAGAGTTGCACGTAGAATTCTAGAAGCTTCTGTTAACTTTCTATTATTATCCGATAAACGAATCACGATAGTATTTGCCTAGGGTTTATATTTATCTTTCTTTTCACTGCTCCTCTTACTTCCCATTCCAAGCTTCGTGGCACGGTTTTGATAAGGTACACTCTCTAATCTCTTATTTATTCTTCTTCCGATAAAAAAATATTGTTTCTCTCCAAAATTTACAAAATTGAATTGGATAGCCTGAACGAAAATCTCAATTTAATGCTGCTATGGGAGTGATTCACGAAAATGCAATGCACGATTCTAACAGCATTGTTTGAGGTACATATTGTGTTGTCGAAGGTTCCGTAGTTTAATTTGAGTATTGATTTTCTGAGCAGCTCCAATGGCAACCTCTCAAATCAGTGCATCATTGAGGAATTTGCCTGCATTTGAAAGGTTTCAACCCTCAACGCTTCGATTTCCTGCTGGTGGGCACGTGAGAATTGCCAATCTCACGCAAAACTCGTTTCCCTCCCTCGTTGTCAAAGCCGCCACCGTAGTCGCCCCCAAGGTCTTTATTGTCATTGCCATTGTTATTCTTGTTAATGCATTTAGTTATATCTTTGAGTGCTTCATTCTTAGGTTGGCTTTGTGATTGATTGTTAACATAGATATAAGTTTTGGCCTCTATGATTGTTTTCATTGTGTTGGTTTTTACATTGGGTTTTTATGTTCAATGCCATATGTTTCTGATTGTATTTCACCATGCAGCACACCACTGTTAAGCCTCTGGGTGACAGAGTACTGGTAAAGATTAAGGATGCTGAGGAGAAGACTGCAGGTGGGATTTTACTGCCAGCAGCTGCTCAAAGCAAACCTCAAGGGGGTGAAGTGGTTGCTGTTGGAGAAGGAAAGTCTGTTGGGAATAACAAAGTGAATATTAGTGTAAAGGTGATGTTACTACTTTCTATGTTAGGATATCGTTGACATTTCATTCTGTGCTCTTCTAAATTTGACTGCGGGAGATTGGGGGAAAGGGTTGGTTTCTTCTTAATTTTGAAATTTGAACTTATGTGATGCATTTCTTTGTACAGACTGGTGCACAAGTTGTGTACTCAAAGTATGCAGGGACTGAGGTGGAGTTCAATGGTTCAAAACATCTTATATTGAAGGACGATGACATCATTGGTATCCTTGAAACTGATGAGGTCAAGGATCTTAAACCCTTGAACGATAGAGTCTTGATAAAGGTGTGTTACTCTTTAGAGCTTTTGCTTATTCTGATGTTGGATGTTAGGCGGAGAATGACATTGGATGATTTGTCAATTACATATTTAGGGTGCGTTTCACTAAACAAGTTAATGAAGTATTTTTTCAGTGAGTTTTTGTCACGTTAGGATTTATACAGTGAAGTTTGTTTGAATAAGTTCCAAAGATTTTTATTTTGATAAGTTACACTAAGTAGGTTTTTGGAATAAGCTAAAAAGGCTTAAGAGAATCATAAGCTCAAATAAGTTCCCTAAACTCTTGCAAATATCTACTTTATCTTTTAATACTCAAGGTGTACTGTTCTGCCCATTTAGTAACTTATTTTTGCTATATTTGGCAGTGTAACATTTACTGGCAATATGATATCTGCTTATTTTACGTGCCTTTAAAAATAAATTAACGAGGCTATCTGCTGATTTGTTTAAATATTTACTGCAGGTTGCTGATGCTGAGGAAAAAACTGCTGGAGGTTTGTTGCTCACAGAAGCAACCAAGGAGAAACCGTCTATTGGAACGGTGAGCTTTCATGTTGTTCTTGACCTCATGTGTTGAAAAGTTAGTATAGTTGCAGCAAAAATTACTTTTGATAAAAAATGCTTGAGTGGTAAGAGGAATATATTGAGAACAATTTCAGTGATTCTTGCCAGTGTTGTATTTCCTTGTCCTAAATGGTTGTTTTTGGCATGGAGTATGTCAATACTCTGCCAGAGTATTTTTTTAGTCTTGCTAGTTTATTTTCTGATATTCGTCCATGATCTTTTTAGAATTTTATAGTTATGCATTCCCGGTATAATTTTTTTATAGTCAACCAATGCAAAACCACTAGTAGTATGACCTGCAAGTCAGTTATTATAAAAGTCAACGAATTTACCATAGTGATAATTTGTAAATCCGGACAATATGAAACAATCTTATATTGTCAGTATATATTTATTCTTTTTTTTGTACTTTGGCTTTGATGTTACAACAGGTGATAGCAGCTGGTCCGGGACCTCTGGACGAGGAAGGTAACAGAAAACCATTGTCCATCATTCCTGGGAATACTGTTCTGTACTCCAAATATGCGGGGAATGACTTCAAGGGCAAGGATGATTCTAACTACATTGCCTTGAGGGCTTCAGAAGTCATGGCTATCCTGTCCTAGTAACAAATTTTCCAACCTCAATTTTTTGTGTTAATGTGAGGGAAATGGATATTTATGCTATGACTAATGTAGTTGATTGCAACTCTGTTCCTTTAGACGATTTGAATTAAAATTGCACGGCTTGATATGATACCCTACGGCTTTTCACATTCGGTGCTTCCATTACCCACATGCTAAATAAAATGCCAAGAGGCGATTGTTAAAAAAATGGAGGGAAGCAGGAAAAGAACTCAATTTCTACAGGGATGGTGATTCTTATGGTTGAGCGAGCAGAGACACCAAGGTTAGCCTAAAATAGGAACAGCATTATATCCCAGATCCTAAACTGAAATTTCCTTGTTATATACTACAGAAATCCATAAACGTAATATTTAAAAAAATAATTTTCAAAAAGGTTTAAATTTAATTTTTAAAACAACCTTAAACATATATTTGTGAAAGCCTTTTAAAAAGATTAATATAAGAACAACTTTCTATGAGAAAATCTTTAAATTAGTTTTGATTTGAAGAAATAATGAATAAATTATTAACTAACTATAAACTAATTGAAGGACTTGATATAATTTATTTTAATATTTTTATAATAAATGAATTGAATAAATTTTATTATAGATTCATGAAATGATGATAGATAAATGAGTTCTTTTATGTTATGAACACAAATATATGGCCTCAAGTGCATGAAGGCATTATTAAACTAGTAAGGGCTATTATATTTGGGGCAAAATCGCAAAAACCTGGGATTTTCTCCTAGCACTCAAGATGAACAATTTTGGTATTAGTATAGTGTCTGTATGAGCAACCAATCAAAAGGTGACCTCGAAATAACTTAATCACAGAATTTAGTATAAAAATTATTATTTTTAATAAATTGAGATTTCAGTTGGTTTTGCTTATACGTCTGTAGGGATGTGTTACATGAAAGATTGAGAACACGGATGAGCAAAAGACGGCACATATTTCAGGGGATATTTCTAGTAAATGCAATCCTTCCTCACCTCAAGAGTACGTAATTTTTTAAAATATAAATGTATAGAACTTTCGAAAAAAAAAATTGTCAGAACATATTTATAGAGGATGGCAACTCTGCAGATTTGTTAGTCTCACGTTCACATAATCATGTATTTTGTCTCCACAGAGTTTAGGAGTAATATGAATAAGTTTCCTAATTATAGGATTAAATATTTAATCTTTTCATGGATTTAGTCTATCCCATATTTTATATTTGACTTTAATTTTGTTAAAATGAGTTTATCGGTTTGTCAATATTAGTGCTTACATTAGTGATATCAACAGAGTTCAGTATAGTGTAGCTGGTGTCACCTATAAAAAAAAAGTGATGTTTAAAAGAATGTCTAGGTGCAAATATTCTTAAATGCCTAGAAACTATTTGTCAAAGCTGTCTCTCGTGGATATGCAGAAGGCTAACTGTAATTGAAGCATACTAATTCCGAAATTGAAGAGTTCAAAGTGAGACTGAATTTTTCTACCTACATAATGGCCACCATGGAATCAGCCAGTCTAAGAGCTAGAATTGGCACGCATTCCCAGTTGTCTGAACCATCACTTAGACATCAAACTTCTGTATACAACTTTAACCATAACAAGATTTACAAGAGATAAGTAAAAATTAATGTTACACTAATTATGCACTAGCTGGCTATTCTGCTGTACCTCGCAAAATTTGAAAAGAAAAAAGTATTCTAATCCAACATCCACAAGAAAAGTCGACTCCAAAGGTATATAGGATCCATGGCATCAATAGTAAGGACATCTGCTGGTGCTACATTTAAGGAAGGATCTACATTTGAAATGCATGTCTACTTTCCATTTGAGAAGCACCAAACCAACCAAAGTCTCGTGTTTTATTGGTTCTCCATCACTCAAATTGCAAAAGTTGACCTCTCAGTGTCAGCATTTAACATCCTTACCTATTAAAAGAGGCAGCTGAGTTATCTTCATATTGTCCCCTCCATGCATTGCCACTGTCTGTCCCACTGCAAGCTTGATTGGGGATTGGAACATTACCTCCCAAATCCCCATCCAAGCTCATTTGTTGCACTTCTGAATGTGACAATATCTTTATGCTCTGCACACAGCTTACGAATTCACTGCAAGGAATTACAGGTTGGTGGTCAAGAAATATCAACCAGAATTGTAGCAGTAAGCTTACAAAATTATTAAGGAGTTAGCTACTTACTCCCAAGGGTCATCACCAACAAGAAGGATGTCATTTTCATGATCCACATATACTAATTTCCAGTCAGTCCTCTGAGGATCTAGCTGCCCTTCAATCCCAAACATTTTGGCCAAATCATGTCGAAGTTCATCATATCCCCTGTAACGGGTAACATCAATACATCTTCCAACAGAGCCACGCTTTTGAACCTACAAAATTTGTACATTTGAATATCAATACATCGTCTAATTTAATAATACTTTAAGTTTTAACTAAGGCACACACACAAGCACAATGCAAGCTATAAATATACTAAATTGCCATTGTTACAAAACGACAGACCTTAGAATATGTCCGCATTCGTGGAGGTGGAGGTTGGTTGCCCCGCAAGCCATTATTATTCAGAACACCAGTTTCATTGATGACAACATCACTTGAGCAACCAGGCTTGAAAGGTATGTTTGGCACTCCAAACGACTGTGAGCTGATGTCAGCAGTTGACAGCTCAGTTTCAATGTCTCTAGGAGCACCACCATAGTTAGACAACAAATTTTGAAGATCTTTTGAAGAGTCATATCCCCTTAAAAGCATAGTATCAGGGTTTAGATCATCCAGATTAGTGTCAAATGGTAAACTGTTTCTTGGGTGTGATTGGGCATCCCCTTCCATGCAGAAGTTCGAAATTGGCAAATTCTGTTGGACATTTCCAGGATCAAGGCAGTAAGATGTTCCAGAAGAAGAAGCTTCCAGCTGATCAGTGACTGTCCCTTTATACTTCAACTGGTCAGGTCCTTTTAGATTGAGCAAATCATGTTTGCTCTGCATGTCAGGCTTACTGTGAAGCTCCTGTATCAGATTACTAGTGGGCTCAACTATCAAACTCCCCCCTAATGTAGCTGGTAGTTGCTGATTTCTTTTCAGGAGGTTTGGAGGAGAGACCTGGCAGTTATTAGTAGATGGAGAAGTTGAGCAAGATGGGGCATCGCCTTCTGTTAGTGTAGAGGGAGCTCTGGTGATGGTAAGTGATTTCTGTGTATTCTGGGATTGATTCACAGGAATCTGTTGTGATTGCATAAGAGATGAAGAAGAGAAGTTGTTGCTGTTAAGAAGCTTCTCTGTTGACAATGCATTATTGGCAAGCTGTTGAGGCTGATGATGTGATATAGGTAGTGGGGCCTGTGGTAATTGCTGGTTTTGTTGGTGAGTATTTTGTTGTGGTAGAAGCTGAGACTGCAATAGTGGGGTGGAGGTTGAAAGAAGTTGCTGTTGTTGTTGGTGCTGCAATTTCTGTAGCAACTGTAGGTGGAGTTGTTGCTCTGAGGGATTTTGCTGTAACATTTGAGTGGCATGCGATTGTTGTTCTGATGCTATCTGTGGCAGGTTTTGTTGCAACAACTGCAGTGGAGATTGTTGCAATTGTGTCTGCTGTTGTTGTTGCCTCAGTAAGAGATTAGCTTGCTGATCTATCTGTTGCTGAAATTGTGAGTCATGTGGTAATGATGTCAATGGGAATGTATTCTTACTAGCTGACTGGATAGCTTGCTGGGGTTGGATACCTCCTGAGAGTAATTGTTGTTGCTGAAGCTGACCATATGCCATTGGTGGTTGTACAAACTGACTTGTAATCTGGTTAGAAGCAACCACCCCATTATTCATAAGAGTAGCATGTTGACTTGGCTGTTGCTGTTTCTGGGGCTGCTGTCCTAGCTGTTGAGGCAGTTGCTGCAGCAATGGCAGGTTTTGTGGCTCAGGCAGCTGCTGTTGCCTCTGTTGCTGAAGATGGTTCATTGGTATTTGCAACAATGACTGTAATTGCTGCTGCTGTTGTTGTTGCAGCTGTTGCTGTTGCTGCTGTAGCTGCTGCTGCTGCTGTTGTTGTTGCTGCTGCTGCTGCAGCTGTTGCTGTTGCAGCTGCTGTTGCTGCAACTGTTGCTGCTGAGGCCATGACACTGGGGACTGTTGCAACTGGTTGATTTGATTTGGTAGATTGGGTTTGTTTAATTGGAGACTTGGAGCTTGAAAGCTCAATAACTTGGATGGGTCTTCGGTGGCAAGGTTACCCTGAAGGGTATTAGATGGAAGCATGGATGGGAAACATCCTGATTGAGCCGCTGAGAGATGATTATTCGGTTGCATGCTCATCCACTGCACTAAACTAAAACCAGGAAAGATTGAACTTGAGGGATCCTTCATGCCATAGTCATCTCCAAGCCAGGGCATACCTCTCTTGAAAGCATTTTCCATATCTGACTCCTCATCTGTAAAATCAATTGGAATGATCATCTGTCACCACTCACTCACCATGCACAAAGATGGGAATATTTTGAGTGATACTATCAAAAAAGGATATTACAAACGAGACCGTACATTCAACACAAAAGTAACTTGATTTCTTTTCAATGATGTAAGCCTGACACTATGAACAGTAAAACTATCAAGATACTTAGCAACAATTAACTAACACAGTTATTGCCAGCTCTTTTACAGGAAATTACTACTAAAATGATACTTATGCTCGAGTGAAGATAGACATGTGAATTCTTTACAAGGAGAAAATAATTAAATTAAAGAAGTTTCTCCTAAGGTAATGAGTGAACCAGAGAAAAAAATGGAAAACAAGGAAATCTTTAAAAGAAAGGTGAACTAGTTGGGGGTGAAGTATTGGTACCTGGCATTCCTGGTTGCCTGGGGAACTTGGGCCTAAAAAATGGAGGAGGACAAATATAAAAAGGAGTAACTACAGGTTCAATTTCCCAAATTGAAACTCTACTGGGGCGCTCGCCAGCTGTTGATTCATCCCATCCAACCTATAAATAATTCAAAGCATAACTATCTCAATAAACCAATAAAGAGGTTTGGTATTACTACAGCAAGGAACATGCTGTATAGACCATAATGGATGTTACAAGGCACTTAACCAATTCCACAAAATAAATAATAACGTTATACAAACTTGAGTTTAATAGGCATGCATAGTAAAGATAAAAGATTTTCGGCTTTGTTATGAATTTTAATGGTCAACCAACTTACCATACATGATGATTTATCATTACAATATACATTTTTCATTCATAAACTTTTCTACAATGATATCCAGATACCAAATAATAAGTGTATATCTTCATAAGAAATATACATTTTAATAATACCTGAATATTGCGCCATTGTGAGTTTTTCCATCGGACAGGATCCAAGTCACTGATCCCAGTGATTGTACCCATATATCTGCGTACTCCAGACTCCTCAGTTTCAAACATCATTCTAAATCTCATTCCAAGAGAAACTTGAGTGTACATGGCTTTGTTATACTTGGCCAGTGGAACAACAAATTCAGAGGGGCTAGCCCTGTCAAATTCAGAGAACCATTATTCAACGGATGCATTCCATGCCATTTGATGACATGACAATGCACATACCAAATAGTACCTTGGATTGTAAAATATAGTAAATGGACTGTTGTTTGCAGCAGCATGAGCAGCAGCAGCAAGAATGCCAATATGCATGCTGTCACTGGATATTACTGATGAAGAGAGTGCTGGTTGCTGTCTGTTAGCACGCCTTATACCTAAAAGAAGATGCTTCTTTTCATCTCTAAAAATAACCCAAAAAATTTTGCTCAGCCACAAGGGGTCAAAATATTCCAGAAATTTCCACATGCAAAACAATATATTTAACCTGATAAAAAGAACAGAATCTCCTGCAAACAGTCTTTTTGTGCTGACAAATACACTCCAACCAGTAGTCAATAGATGCCTCTTTGGTTGTCCTGTGGCCGATGTGCAACCAAGTTTAGCAATTAGCATTCAAACTCTGTAAAAATCAATTACACACTTTCTATGTTCACAATTAACGTAAAAACCACATACCAAGAAGGTTTTCTAAAACAACATATTTTTTAGTTAAACCAAAATGATTTGCACCACTAAAGCGACAATATAAAGCACTAGATTTCAATGGTGACATATATTTAAGAAAGATGGCAATGAATAAAAGGTATGTTAAAGCGACAATACCTCGATAAATATGTCTGAATGGCCATGTATTATCGTGCAAATCCTTAGCTACAAGCTCCTGAGCTGGAGGTTGCATTGAATAATCCTATCAAACAAACACACTTCTTGTCAGCATGCAAACTTCTTGCAATTCTAGCTCTAGCTCCAGAGTTTAAACAGAAAATGAAAATGTCATGCACGTACCAAGGCTGGGAATATTTTCTCAGCTGCTCTACGTGGCACAGAAAATCCACCATGAGTGCTAGTGTCACTAGCTGTGAGTGTTTTGCAAAAGAACTCAGTAGGTTGACGGCTTTGTTTGAGACCCATGTCTGATGCCAGTAATGCTTCTTTCTCATACTGTAAGAGCCAGGCAATTCAAACAATATGTGTTGTAATTTACACATCATTTGCTAGAGAGAACCATAGCCACAGGTTGGGAAATAAATCCCACATGCAAAAAACAAATTCTCAGATTGAACAGTTAACATACTTTGTTTACAGGTTGAAGAGTCATCTGTGCATAGACCTCGTCAGTTTCAGGATCAGCCTGGTAAAAAATACACAACAATATTACATCATGTACTAAATCAGACAAATTAACATTGTGTTGGATCAGCAAGTCACATGTAGGAAGTGCACGTACATGCAACGCAACATTGTGAAGCATGCAAATCAACTTGGAGGGAAGGTTAGGGTAACTGGGAATGAAGTCAGTCTCCTTTTGCATGGAAGCTGCAACCTGCAAGTTTTATAGTATCACAAAGAAAGTACATCAGCATTCAAAATACAGGTATACCAAGCTCATAGAACAGAATCGTGGTATATGAACTATACTTGTTCACTGTGTCCTTGGGGGAAGTAAACCACAAGACTTCCAACAGGAGGCAAAGACACCAAAGGTCCAGCACAAGCATGCCATAACTCTGAATTGATCGTCTTCCTTTCCCCTGCTAACAAAACATAATGTTACCCCTTTTAACAGACATTATAACTCTTTGTTTTCTAAAAATGCCTTTTTTGGTTTGAAACAAAGAAAAAGGTTGAAATTGTTGAATCCATTTATGTACAATTCCACAACAAACACGGAGTTATAAATACAAAGAAACTCCTTTCCATGTGAAAGTAAGCTTTATTCCAACTGAAAATGATTCAGACGCAAATAAAAAACAATGCAAACTTTGTACTAGCATAACCAAGTCCAGAAGGAGAGAAGTTTCTGTCCTTTACATCTCTAACATGTCACTTCATGTAAGAGCCCTTTAAGCTTGAGCCATGAAATAGCACAGACACATGAAGAACAAACTATCTTAGACGCCCAAGTTGTTGGATGAAAAAACATGAATTATTTTATATTATGTCCCTTACAATTTCTTCAAGCGTGTTATTGAAGAAGAGATGCAGAATTTGAAAAGAATAAATTATTAGAGAATAAAGAAATACAAAATTCTTTAATGATCAATACTTCTCAGGAGGCAGTAGCTTAAACATGTATTTACAATTGCCAAAAAGCATTTTTGAGCAAAAAGCAATGGAACAGATCTTGCATATTCCTCTCGTGAGAGAATATACAGAGAAGGTGATTAAACTAAGGTGAAAATTTTCTTTTCTTAAATATTTTATTACATAGGAATCATATTCTCTCTGAAGACTATCACGCAAACATATTCATCGTTTTCCTACTTGTAATGAAACTTCATAAGAAACAAGTGATCCTTTCGCTCAATTTTTGTCATATTACTACGACACCGATAACAAACCAAACTAAGTAAACAAATCAATAAATTTCAAGTAGAAGATCATCCAACTACACAGGAAGATAAAAACAGTTCTCTTCATTTTTCAGGAGAAAAAAATGGCAGTTATTTATTGCATGTCTAATAAAACCATTTGACAGTCACCCAATTTTTTAACACAACGTCTCAAAAGCCCATACATATTTCATCTAAAATGCTATTTGTTTAGTTTAACAACATTAGTATTTTTCATGAAAAGAATCGTCCCAGGAGTCATCGAAGAGGATTATGCTTGATGAATCATGAAATAGGAAAACACAAGCAGAAAAAGAGAGAGAAAGGGGAATGGTGAGGTGGTAAGGTTTGAGAAAACCCACCTTCGCCAGAATTAGGCAAGAAACCATTGGATGGAGCCTTCATTGCGACCTATAAAAAAAATGACCCAAACAAATTCACCACATGGCCTATTCTAGCACCAAGATTTGCCCTTGTTCCACAGCTTTTTCATAAGAAGGCAATCCAAACTTCAATTCATCCAGCACTGCCCCAGAAGCGAAACAAGGATTAACAAAAAAAAAATGACCCTTTTCTCTGAAATGCACTAATCGCTAACTCCAATTTCCACACAGCTCAAGCACTCCAAATACAACAACTTAACATCCGAGGATTCCAGCCACGCATGTGCCAAATCTCAAATAAATAGGACCAAGTCCAGCAATGGAATCCTTCTGGTTGCACAAATCAAAACTCTAAAACCAGCACTCTCAGCTGAAACCATAAGCATCAGCAAAGAATGGAGAACCCGTGAAGCTGATGATTTCCAAGAAGCCAACACCTGTGCCTCCGAAAGAAGTTAACTCAATAACCCCACCAAATAATAACAAAAGAAAGAAAAACAAAACACCAAAAATGACCACTTTGAAAGGAAACAATAGAAGGGGCAAAAAAAAAAGAGCGACGATGACGTAAAGAATGACCTTGCAGGAAGCATATTCATGAGGGTGGACAAAAGAACATAGAGAAGAAGTGAGCAGAATGGAAAAGCATGAAATGGGTATGCACTGTTGTTTCTGGGGATTGAGGTGGCACAACAGGTGATGCAGCAGAGATGAAAGTAGAAAGAGAGAGAGAAAACAGAGGCCAAACAAAAGCAAGACAGCTTTATTTCTGTGTATGTGAACTGAACAAGCCGACATCAAATATAGACCAAACCAGTCAATCACAGACAGACATGGTTAAACAACTAAGCTAAAGATAAGTAACAAGGCTTTGCAAACAGACACACTCACACGTATTAAGTTCCTCAATTCCAATACATAAACACTGTTCTTTTTTTTTTATGCCAAAAAGTGGTATAACAGTAACACATTGTAATGCCATCTGATCAGGTGAAAATAACATGTTGGAGAATTGCTTTATAGATAGAATAAAACTCTATAAACCGACCACAGATATGGATTGATCAAGTAAATTTTTTTAGTGAAACCTTAGAAAGAAGATAATTGAATTAAACTATCATTAGAGTGGAATCACTGTATATTTTTAGTGTTGAAATTTTCATGTTATTAATTATTAAAATGTTACTAGTATATAATTATTATAAAAATAATAAATTTACCATAAAACGATCTATACCGTTGGTTTTATCCTAATCTGTGAAATTCCTCGAGATTAGAAAACTTGGGCCCAATATTCAGTGAGTGTTCAGATCCCACCCAAATGTTGAGTTTTCTTTTTGGCTGTCATGGTTGAAGTAAATTTGAGGATAAATGTTGAGTGAAAAATATTAGTATTTTTTTATGGTGGGAGGGTGAATTGGTAAAGCAACTGATCTCAGAAAAAGTTGGGGTCCATGTGAGGAGGATTTAACCTTTTCAAGAACAATTTACATTTTCTGTGCAGAGAAAGGTATATGAACTTGTATACATTGTTCAGGTTTTAATTTCTTTAATTGTGGAATATTTAAATATTATTGTATAGACCCTTTTTGAGATTCTTTGTGGATGCTTGGTCCTGCAAGACACTATAAAGGTCATTTATGAAATGTGAAATACCATGATTCTCTATGCCCAAATGCTTCAAAACTAAGTACAAAAAATTTAAATTTAAAATAAAACGTTACTTTTTTATTTTTATTATTATTATTATTATGATAATGTTTTCTTTTAAAATCGATGGGATGTTCTTGGCTAAAACTAACAAAGCTTGTTTCTTAATGACCTACTAAATGAACTCAAGTTTTTGTATAAACAAGTTTGAAGTTTGAAGTTGAGTGAATTCTTGTTTGCAAAGATCAATTGTTGTTCTATCATTGCTTTAGATTTTTCCTCATCAATTAATATTTCAATGCAATAATCATTCCAACCCCTCCTCCAACTTTTTAAGGTTCACTGTTCCTTTCTTCCCAAGTCTTCAAAACTCAATTGGAAAAGCTTTCAATCTTACTTCATGCCATTGATAATTAGTATTTGATTCTTGGCCAATGAAAAAGTAGCCAAAAAAATGGAAAGATTTTTATATACAAGACTACAGCAGCCACTAATCGTAAAAGCAGGAGATTCACATGTCAAAGGTAGATTCCTGCTTCAATCATCGTATTACCTTAATTAATCCTTTTTATATGCCTTAATTATTGAAAACTCAACATTTCATGATTTTTGCCAAAAAAAAAAATATGATATCTAAAGTGTTTTGTTAGTTTGCCTCCTATTCTTTTTATGGCATGAAGCTCCCTAATTTAAGCGAAGAAAAATTCAAACTGTTTCTTTAAAACAAAATTTTAAGTACAACAGACGAAACTTTCTTATTTGTAGTAGGATGTGCCTTGAGGTTGAGGGAATTGTTTAATTCCAACTTTGAATGCAAACCAATTTAAGTTTGAATATATGTCTAATATTTGATGTTTAAAGTCAAATTTCATGTTAATTTCGTTTAAGAAAAGCAAAATATAGTAATAGTTGCTTCAACTTTAACACAATGCTAGTTGCTTCAACTGCATTTATTAAATAAGGATGTCACAGGTACCGTTACGTTAGATTTTCAAATAAAAGAGGTAGAATATTACTTTTCAAATTTACTAAATATATAGTTTCACATATTTGGAACTTGTTTTTTTTTTTGTCAATATATTACGAGAATAGTGATCAAGACAACAAATCAAATAAAAGATATATCTATGTATAAACTTATGCAGTTTTTTTATTCCTTTAGGACAATTTTTTTTTATAAAATTATAAAATAAAAAAACATTTTTTTAAATGAGATACTAGTACTTCATTCATTTATTTTTAACAGTAATTTAGTATTTATTTAAAAAGTCAATAAAGATAAAAAAAAAACATTTCTAATTTTAATGAAATATTGGTAAGATTTTCTTTATTTGTTTTCCCATTATATATATATATATATATATATATATATATATATATATATATATATATATATATATATATATTATTTTTTTTTATTTTTTAACGCGTCTAATGCTAAGGTAGGCGTCTGCAAATCTTTTTAAAAATGACATTTAAATAAAAATAAGTTTTTTGAAAAAATTGGACACTTGAAAAATAAGTTACAAAGATTACTTCTGCACTAGTTTTATATCCTCTGACCAATTTTCTTACTTCACTCTTTGTTATCAGTATTGAATGTGTTATATATTTCAAAATTATTAAAGCCATTTACTTTTTTGTTAAATACTTAAAGACTCAATCATAAATAAAATTAAATTAATTCATAATCATAAAAGAATAGTGGGTACTTTTATTTAATATTTTTGTTTCCATATAATAAATATATTGTTTTTCTTATTATTCTTAGTTATATTTATTGAGAATTAAGTTTAAAGACATTAATATTTTTTAAATAGTAACATTAAATAAGTTTATTATAATTTTATTTCTTATATTTGATTGTAAGGATAATACTTACTTTATAATTTTATTTCCATATTTATATCATGGAACCTATCTTATTTCAACTTTTCCACAATTCATACTCAATGGCATTGGAACTAATTTCACTCCAAACATCTTAATCACCAACCCTTTTTTCCAAGGTTTTGACCCTGTGAAACACATGTCACAATTTGTTTACACAGAGGTTTCATCAAGCCTTTCTTCTATGATATAATCATCGTAACTCTCATTTTTCTCTCTAATAAGCAACTTCTCTTTGTGGGAGGCTTCTTCCTTATAACCCCATTTACATCCCCATTCTATTAGCCTCTCAAAATACAATTATTTCAATTGATTTTATTTGTTTATTATTTTATTTTAAAAAATCTAACTAAAATATATCTATAAATACGACTGTAATTGAATTTTAAAAGATGATAAAAACTGAAATTATATTTTATTCGAAATAAATTATGGTCAAATAATTAAATATCATCAAAAAGTTGTGTAAAGTTACACTATTTTTTTTCAGAGAGGATATAAACTTATGCCTTCATATAATTTTATCCCTAAAGTCAAAGAACTTATCAATGTGGATACTCGAATCAAGTATTGCTAGATAGTGGTTGAATTCTGCTGTCATATTTGACTTGTTTCCAAAATTTACAAACTTTCTTTTTTTTACCTAGACAATCTAAATACTTAAATGATACCTTTTTATTTACTACAAATTTTCTTTTATTAAATTTATTTTTGATAAAAAAAAGTGGCTAGTATTTTCTTTTGTAAGAGAATGCCTTTTAAGTGAGACAAGGTTGTTAAACGGGAAATTGTTTCTAATAAATTAATATATTACCATGCTCATAAGTTTTGTTGTAACAATCATATGGGATCCACAAATTCTGCTAGGAAACCAATAAATTGGCCTAATATCCGGTTTGTTTACACTGCGAAACTGCTTTTCTATTAATTCGGTTTGAAAAATAATGAACTCATAAAAATTGGAAAAGTATAGTAAAATTGGTCAAAGTCGGTTCACAATAAGTCAATAAAAAATTAAATTTTTTTAATGAAAATTCCTTAAGTCGGTGTTGTTTTCATTTCTTGAAATAAAAAAGTTAAGTATTTGTCATTTTCCTTTCAATTAACTTATTATTATTAAAAAATATTATCTTATGTGGTTAAAACTAAAACCAAAATATCATTATATTTATTTTTCTGTATATTTTTATTTCTTTAATTATTAAACTATGATGTGATTGCTTTTATACATTATTTAATTATTATTAATATTAATATTATATTATTTCATTCATACCAATTTAAATACTAATTTAGTCATTAAATTATTTATATATTTAACGTATTTTAATAAATTTTTTATTCAAATTAATTTCATAACATAAATAATATAAAAAATATTTTTTTAATTTTTCACATCTGATGGGCTAAACTTTCTAACTTGACCTGCTATATACTGGTTTCGGCATGGGTTCTTTATTATTCTTGAACTTAGCTAATAATTATTTCAATCATCATAAACTACTTGAGTTTTTTTTATACATAGAACTACTTTAGTTTTTTTTCTATCTATACTATTAATCTGCTTAGTTATTTATTTCTTATTATATCTAATTTTATTTATGGTTTAAAATTGAATTTCATTATAATTAATTTTTTTATCATATTTTAAAATATTTTACATTTTAGATAAATATTATTATATTTAAAAAATATTTATCTAAATTTTATTATTAAATTTTTAAAATATAATAATTTTTATCTAAAATTTAAAATATTTTTCTAGATTTTAATTGTAGAACACGAATACTTATCATGTAGATTTTTTTTTTTATCATTTCCCAAATTATATTTGTATATAATTTCAATATATCTGCATGCGTTTTCGAAGCCGGAATATACTAACTGATTCAGTAGAAAAATAACAATGAATTAGTCTATGTTTGGTTCAATGAAAAAAAACTAATTTAAACACCAGGGAACTATAAAAATAAACACAACCCAAAAAAATTGGTGAATAATACAGTCAAACCAAATCATTGAAGGCATTCCAATATCATGTCATTTTAAAAGTTTTGTAATCTTCAATCTGAAACTTCATTTTTACAATTCTTCTAATATTGAGATTTATGGTGCATATTCGTATCTAATAATATTGATTTATAGTGCTTTTTTTTAAATATTTTAAAATTAGTAATAAATAATGTAATTTATAGAATAATTTAAATGTAAGAATATTTAATATTATGATTATTAAATTATAAATATATTAAAGTTATAAGAATTATTCTACAAATATTAAATTAATTTTATCTCTTTTAATTTTATTCAGGATATAATAATATTTTTAAAAAATAATTTATATTTAATTATTAGAGAAGTGATGAAAAAATATTAATCATTTATTAAAAAATATTTTTGAAATACTTCAGAATGAATCCGGATAATTATTGAATGTTTATGTAAAAAATATGAAGATAAAAAATAGAGTACAAGAAAAAGTATGTTATATAAATCTTACGATATGATTTTTCTTATATGTTGAAAAAAAATTACATATGAAAATAATTTAATTATCTAACATTCTTATTACAAGAAAAAATAATCAATATTAAATCTTGTTATTTCAAATACATAAAGTTAATTTTCTATTTTTTATATGATATTTATTAAAAATATTTTTTTATATCAATTTAAACTATCGTTTACAAAATAATGTTAAGCTAGTACAACCAGTCTAAAAGACAGACTAACCAAAAATAATAATTAAAAACATAATTGATAAATAATATTTTTAATTATTAAAAAAACAACTTAAATATATATATCATTGTATAAGGAAACATAATTTTTTATAACTGCTTTTATGTGATTTTTAATTAGGAAATTTTATATTTTATTAAATTAAAATGATTTTCTTGTTAAATTAAATTCTTTATTAGAAATGCTTACTTAATGTATGTTCGGTTCTCTTTGCTTTCTAGTCTGTGGTGAGGAAGTTAAGGATGCAAATATTAGCCACAAGAAATTGGTAGTCACGTGGAAGCTTATTCGCATCAAATTGGATTTTAAAGAAATTATGTGTAGAAAATTTGCAAATTCGTGTTGGTTTGTTACCATAGTCATAAGCATGTTTATTACTTCTGGCATAAATGAATGGTGCACATTTGTTGCTAAATATATTGTATTACAGTGATTAGATGAGTTAGGTTTGGCTTCCAATGTGCTTTTCTCTGTCTCTAAAATGTAAATAATACCTTTTTTTTTTTAATAGAAGAAATGGTTTAGAATTTGACATGTCCTTGATTTGTTTTTATATAATTCTCTCATTATCACAATAAAAAAAACTTATCACTTGATATGATGTATATACATATGCATAAATACATAACTAAGATTTTGAAATTTCAAAAAATTTGAGTTTATTTATCCAAATAGAATTTTTAAAATACAAATAAAATAATTCAAATTAAAAAATTTCAAATTTTATAAAAACTTTAAAATTACTCGTCTAACACTATTTCATAGCATTCCCTATATTTCAAATATAATTATTGTTTGTAAGAACAGTTCTTATTGTGCTTTGTATATATTTCCCTATTATTTAACACTTTTATTTATTTATACAAGCATTATTTATTTAAAAAAAAAATATCTTTGCATCAATTTTATGTTGAAATGCATTAGGTTTTTGTTGTTTCTTCAAATATCAACTTTAATTAAATCAATTTTAATCTCATGAACATGAAATTCTTTAGATTGAGAAAAAGTAACCTCAATTCTTATACTTATTAATATACTTTAAAACTTCTTAAAAAATTATTCCTTTTAACCTAAATTTATTTACTTGTAATTTATATTTATTTGTGTAATTTTAGTATACTTGTTTCTCCAACAGTTTTAATTATTTTCATTTTATAGTTTGTTAATTTGTTTCATTTAATATTCGTAAATAAGACTTGCTAGGTTGAAAGAAGAGACTTAAAAAAATGGCGATTCCTGTTTTCTAAAGAAAATTATTTATCAACAATAAAATCACTAAATATTTTTCATTAATAATATAATTACTAAACAATAATACTTGAGAATAACTAATGAGTATAAATTTCTTAAGTCAAATTTGTACATCACAATTTGTCCTCAATTTCATATATCAGTTTTGATTATAAACGACAAGCAAAGAATCTGATTCCATTTGAAATAATGGATTTATCATTATCTGGTTGGGACACAATTCAGATTGGATTCAAATATTACTGGTAGAATGAAAAAAAGTAAGAATCTAATCTATCCACATTCAAGATAATAAGAAGATTATATTAATACAGAAAATGAAAGAGAAAGAAGAAAGGAAGAGAAGCTCATATGAATAAGATATGTTCCTACTCTTCCAAATTCATGAACTTAATTTATATCCTTTTCAATGGAGGGCTGCGTACTTAAAGCATAATAAATTCAATTTGTACCTATTCACTTTATTATTTCTGGATATATAAATATAAATATAAATTTCACGCATATTTTTAATATGGCTTACATTGGTTCCGTTTTTTTTATTTTTTATAATTGAATCAAATGAGTTATATATGAATAATTTTGACTAAGAAAATACATTAAATATATATTTTTTTAAGATTTAAGGAAGCCTAAAACAAACTAAAAAAAATATATTTTTTAAAATTAATAAAATAATTAAAATTATATTTTTTTATCTAAAATTTATTTTTTTAATTTTTTGTGATGTAAAATTATCTATTAAATTATCATAATTAATTTTATTTAAAATATTTTTTTAATAAATAATAAAGTTAATTCCTTTAATCTTTATTGATATATTATTTATCTTAAATAAAATTTTATTAGTTTAAATTTTAAAAAACTTTTTCAACGGAAGCAATTAATACTACTAAAATTGTTAAATTATTCTATATATTATATATTAGAATTGTTAAATTATTTTATATGTTATATATACATTTAGAAAAGAATTTATTTATTTTATATAGTTAAGAATGTCAAATGATTTATCATTTTTCAATCATATAATTTTTTTAAGATATTTAATTCTAAAAATAAATCTAAATCATTAAAATCCAACAATTTATCATGTTTCAAATATTTTTCAAGATTTAGACATTTTTTTTAAAAAAATACACAATCCAATGACTTTAATTTTTTAATACTAAATAAAAAAATAAAAAATATCTTCATATATTTTAAATTATTCAAATCTATTTTGGAGTGTGAAATTACTTTATCTATAATATATAAAAATAATCATTTCTAAATAGCTTTTGAAGTAATTTCATAACTTTATTTTCAATATTTTTATCAAATTGTTTTATAAAATATAATATTTTAGACATAAAATGTATTAAATTTACTATGTCCACTTTATCTTATGATTTTAAATTATCGGAACAATCTCCTATCATAACAAAATGTATATATCGCAATATTATGAATTTTAAGAATATTTTTGTAAGATAAAAAATAGAGAAGATACGAGTATAATGTTACTTAAATAAATAAAGGGATTCGGATATAATTTGTTTAAAATCCAAAAGGTAACAATAGTTTCCTTGATGTAAACTAATTATTAAAAACAAAATTGGAGTTCAGTGTATAATTTTTTTATTTTTATTTTTTGCATCCGCTGATGAAATGTGATGAAATTACAAAAGGTTGTTTTTTAATAATTATTTTGAAATTTGTATCTAATACGTTTTTTTTTTCGATTGATTGGCATTAATATAAAAATATTTAAATTAATATGTATCAAAATTAATTTAAAAATAAATAGACAAAATCCAAAAAAACAACATTTGGAATATTAGAAAAAAATTCGCCCAGGTAATAAAGAAGAAGAAACTACAAATCCTAAAAAGAATACATAAAGTTACAATTATGCAATAAACTTATTTTCATTTTGTATAAACTTTATCTTTTGACAATGAAACTATTGATGTTTTAAACTACGTTATTATACTGGTCTAATCCAATTATTCGATAGATTTCAAACATGCTAATGAGACCTTTCTCTCTTAAAAAATTGTAAAATACCACAAAATTCGATCGATTTTTGGGCTACGTTGATATTTTATTTTCAGCATATATTAATGAAAATACTAATCGTATTTTATGCCATTTTCTGAAAGGTTGATTTGTTTTCATTACGTTAGTAATGCCTTATTGCATCAAGTTGTCTAAGAAAATTAGAAGATAATTCCATGTTATTAATCCTAATACAAAGCGTTGTTCGTAGTCGCTAGATTCCCCTGTAGCAATCACCATGAATCTAATCTCACACATGTATGATACCACCGTCCATTTTTTATTGTTACTTTATACTAAAATTATTTTCTAAGTTGGATGAAGGTCAAATTCATATAGGTAGGTCAGAATGGATCTAGTAAAGTTGCGCAAATCCAACTCAATTTAACAAGAATTTGTTCGATTAACTCATAATTTAGTTTAAATTTGATGTGGTTTTTTTTTTTTTCCTGTTGAAAATCAAAGCAATTTTTTGAATTAATGAATAGTTCAGTTCTACTAGATAGCTTTATTCAATTCAAAATTTTGATAATGTTATATATTAATTATTTTTTTCATTTCTCAAAAAAAGTAAAAATATATATAAAAAATATTAAATATAAGAATTTCAATTGTTTTGTTGCATAAATTGTTCAATTTTTACAATTCAAAAAATCAGTGTCCTAAGAAATAATTTATTTTCTTTGAAATAATAAAATACCCTTTTAAGAGCCTAGCAATTTTTGAGTTAAGAAAATATTTAGAATATTTCTATTCCAACATACTCTAGGTCATAAAATTAAGATTTGATACTAATAAAAATTTCCCATTAAAAAAATACTGACATGACATAAAAATTAAGATCCATGAAAAAAAAAATCTTTGTGTTGAAAATATATATTTCTGTTAAATAAAAATTAATAAAAACGTAAGTCTTATAAGATTTTTGGATTGAAATAAAAATTATAAAAGAAAAGTCTTAAAAGTGTTATAGTTCAATAAAACCTACAAAAATTTGATTAAGATATCATAAAATGATTTCGACAATAAAATACTCTCTTAAAATGTTTTTTAATAATAATAATAATACACTCAAATTCATGCAGTTTATAGATGTGTTGGGTTAATTAAATCTTTGTTTCTTACGAAAACTTAAATTAAAAATGACTCTTCGACCTTTCTCAAATGTAGAATAAACATTTGAGGATATTATAGTGTTTGTTACTATACCGTCACTGATACATAGTCTAAACTTATAGGTTTTTACATTAACTTTTAACTTGTTCGAAGACGTAAAAGTCTTTTAATGGATGATGTTTCCTATTTTACATAATAAACCTAATAAAAAAATGAAGAGAGTCCATCATGTGGTAGATATGGTACCATAAATAAACTAAGTTAATAATTAGGGAAAAAGTGGAAGATCCTTGATGACATAGGCATATTTTGCTTACAGCTGAAAAATATAAGATTGGGCATGTAAGATAAACCCTTTAATTAAATTCAAGGCTTTAAAGATTTAGGAATGAAAAGCAAATGGAATGATTCCACTCTTTAAATTCGTTGTTGCCTCAACCACTTCACACGCCCATGGAATCATCCACATGCATGTTATATGCACATGGCTGTGCCCACACAACTGTGTTCAATATTGTAAATTGCTTAATCAATTAATTAATCTTCAAAATTCAAATAATTAGAGGCACATAATTAAACTAGATTGACAACCACCAAGTCTTTTCGCAGCACCACTGAAAAAAAGAGATATCAATAGAACCAATATGATATTTTTTTATCACACTGTTATTAATAGGATTTTGTCATGAAAATAATTATGTGCATGAGATGGTAGTATTTCCGTAGACAATGACATGACATGCATATCTCTTTGATGGATACACTCATTCATCCACCCTTCTACACAGGTCTTTTTATAGAAGATGATATGTGGATACCCTGTTTTTGGGTGTAGCAGTACAGAAAAAAAAAAGAAGATAAAGTCTAACATAATATTTTTCAAGTCATATAATGATGAGATGATAGAAATAAACCCATAATATTTTTCAAGTGTTACTTTCTCGATATTTTCTGTTTAATAATTAGACATGAAGCCATCAAAATATGAATTTGTTTTTTAAGAGCATAGCTAGTTTTTTTCTTCTAAATCTAAAGTATCCAGATTCATATATTTTTATTATTGTTAGCTAGTTCCTTTAAATTTAAAACAATGGCCTATTTTTGGATGAAAGAATCTTTAAATGATATTTTTCATTCAAAATTTAAAGTATTTTATAATAAAATATGTTACTTAGGTAAATAATTTTGAAAGAATTTAAGATTATAAAAATTTATGAAAATAATTTGACTGCTATATAATAACTCAGTCTCACTTAGAATGTTGTCGACTGATTTTAATTGTAGTCATAAGTTTAATAATGATGTTAATAAGGGTTTTACTGGTTGATTTTGACAAAGTTTTTTCTTTTCTTTTTCAGTTGACATCTTGTTTTTTCTATTAATACTGTTTGAAATTATTTTTTGGATGCAGCTTAGGATTATTTTACAGTGAAAGTTAATTAAAAATGTTTTTACCAATGTTGGTAGACTATATATCTTTCATCGGTGTCAATAAAAAATATTTGCAATAAATCCTTTTAGTTTTTAATCACATAAGAAAATTGTCAGGTGTCATCCTAAAAACATTGACCAAAGAAATTCAAAAAATAATCTTAATTAATGTTAGTCAAAATAACTGTCATTAATATTATTTAAAAATATCTTTAACCAATATGAAAAACTATTATTGACTCAACTCAGAAAATCTTAACAGATTTTGACAAAAAAAAAACCCTTAACTAATATTAATTTAAAAATATCATCAGCTTATATTTTTGAATTATTAAATATTATTTAATAGTAAAATATTCTATATTTAGTGATAATTAAAATAATTTTAAAAAATTAAAATTAAATAAATTTGAATCTATTCATTCAAATAAAAAAATTTGAAGAAATGAAAGTAGTTTGAATTAAAATCAATTCAAAATAAATGTGTTTCAATTTCTTTAATATTACATTTTTTTATGCAAATACATAGTATATATTATTTTAAATAATCCCGTATTTAAGAAATAAACAATTTATTATTAAAATAAAAAAACTGCTTAATTTTAAAATAAACAAACTAGAAAAACATATAAAAAATACACTTATTTTATTAAATAAATAGTTTTAAATAAACACAAACAAACTCACTTATTTTTTATTTACAGTGCACAACTCAATCTGGCTTCAGTGAGGAAAAAACGGTGACAAGTCTTGTGGTGGGGTTATACGTTTTTATGATTTTTGTACTCTTTCTCAAATGATTAGAGTGCAATCCCTGAACGTGCACCAGCTTCAAATATTTGTCACAATTTCATATTTGCTTGAAACAATGAGATTTGTATAGGATTTGTTTGGTATGATTTTAGAGTAAAATGAAAAATAAAATATGGAAAGGAGAAGTTCATATCCACCTGCTCAGTAATACATTATAATAATAAATAAGAAAGGAATCCAAATGACTTTTCTCTATTTAAAAGCAAAAAATAATTTTGTAGCCCTTGTGTATTTATATTTATATTATGTTTATTTATTGATTTATGTACACTCATAAATATACATGCTTATGCTTTATTATGTCTTTTTACACAATCAGTTTTTCTATATCAATGTTAAATGGTGAAGAATGAAGATAAGACTTTGTAAACTTGGATGGCCAACATGAATGGGGTAATAGTTAATGTTAGGTCGTTGTGTTGAAAAGTACGTAACATATTCTATGATTTGTATCAAGTGAATAAGAGTCACTGCATCACTCACCTTGATGTAAAATAAAGAAGGGTTCTCGTATTTTCATGAATGAATCTCAACACAGAGACATCAAACAAATTATAACGTTGCTTAATTCAGATACACTAGTTAGTGACAAAAAGACCGATGAATGTGTTTCAAATGTTGCAAGTTTTTATAAACATGTTTTTGTTTGATTTTATTTTTCACACAAATTGTTATTTCTAATTTCATATTGTTTTAAATATGAAATAAGTTTAGTTTTAGTTCTAAAAGTTTTAAATTATTTTTTTAGCTCTATAATTTAGAAAAAAATGTGCTTTTATTCCTAATCAAATGCTTTTTACCAGGGCCATCAAATATAAATATTTTGAAACAAGTACGAATCACTAATCACTGAGATTATTAATGATAAAAATCAAAATTAAAGTAACTTATCACATAAATTACTTAAAATCATCTTGGTTGATACAAATGGTAGTAGTTTCCGTTCTCAATAAAGTGATTTAAGATTTGAATTTCGAGAATACTATCACGAGTATAAAATAAACTATATTGAGAAAATTGGGAATGGAATGGGATGGCATGGTTGTAGAAAAAAAAATGAGAAGGTCTTGATAGTTAAAGGCTAAAGTGAAATAAAAAGAGAGAAGAGAATTGAAGGTAGAAGATGGAGGCACTAACTATGGTCACCATCCAAGTGATTCAACAGTGGGTACAAAAGGGGAAGGGCAACTCCAAAGTGAAGTAAATGCTTTGGTTTTTATCTACATAGGAAAGAGTAACCACACCCAATCTTTTCTCCAATGTGGGTCCAATTTCAGAAGCCACTTTAATGGCACCATTAGAAAGGTGGGGTTCAATCAATCAATTTCCTTTCCCACATCCAACAACTCCAAGATAAAGACCACATTTGGATGAGGATTTGTTTGAGAGCCACAACCTCTTCCTATGTGACACCCTACCTGTCTCTCCATTATAAATTAAAACCCCCTTTTTTTAGTTCTTATGCCCAGTTCAATGCCCTGGATTGTATCTTCAAAACCCTGGTGTACAAGAACCAAAAAGGAAATAATGCACAGAAACATTTATTGAGGAACTAACATCAATTGATCTTCATAATGTGCACGAAACTTCATTCTCATTAAGAATCAATTATCTACTTTTTACTTGTGGTTTAAGCAAAATCTACTTTTTACACTTGTAGTTTCAAACGTTTCACTCTGTTCTTTTTTATTTCTTTTCATCATCACCCACCTTCGGATAGCCAACACAACAATTGCATGACTCTCTTTTGACTCAAAATTCCTCTCACGTATTCTTTCTCCCAATACTTTCTGACCATTTCTAAATATTTATCGACTCAAAATACCGAAATTCATTTAATGCATATTTCATTCTAATTTTCTAACGTAACATCCAATGTTGGACGTAAAAAAATAGATTGAAAAATTCTCTTAGTAAATATTATTTATGATATATTAATTTGAGTTCAGATTCCAACTCTTCACACACATAAAATTTTTCTTTGTTTAGAAGACTCCTTAATCTTAAAGTTTCATAAATCCAAGGTACATTTATGAAAAGTATAAATAATTCTTTTGTTTTGTTTATAGTGATTATCATCGTCATTATTTCAACCGTTTGACATTTATGTATGGAGGGGCCAACAACGATAATAAATAATAATAATAATAATAAACTTAACTTCTTTTGAAATAATAATGAATAATTATATATACCCTGCCATCTTGTGACGCAGAACATCTATCAGAGATGAAGTCTGTTTCATCTGGGACTTATGGAAGAGATGTTATCTTGTCCTAGTGCTGCAATGGTGTAACTATACGAGTTGCATGTGAAACCATTTTGGACTCATTAATAATCAATACCCAATTAATATTCGTGCATTCAATGCGTAAATATTTTTATATTAAGTAAAATAATTTAAAATCTAACAAATATGACAGTGTTAATTTTGACGTCTACAAGATAGCTAAAAAAATTGTAAAGTGAAGATGGCATACAAAATTCAGTTATGGAGCCCTTCGAAGCTAGCAAGAAGCCAGATGCACGGCACGAACAACTGTTGGAGGGAACCTTCCCTTTTAAGTGTCCTTAGAAATTAACAAATCTGCATAAAATTATAAATAAAAATCCTTAGAAGGCCGTAATGTGTCCTTTGTTTTTGTCCCCTGCATTTGACACACCCCCACACTTCCTTTCTTTAAAATTCTCAAAACCACACATTCAATGCAACCCAGTTTTCATCCAAAATATTAAAAGATGAAAAACATTACGTGAAGAACAGAAGATTGCAACTTGATTATTGTTAACACCGACACCAGGCTACACTAGAATATTAGTGCAACTTTTTTTGCTTTCTTTCGCAGTTAACCAATCTCGTTCTATTATTGACCTTCACGTGGACTTGTGATGATTGGTGTGGCGTGTGCTTCTATCGTATTTTTTGCCTACCCTGACATGTTGTTGCGAGACATCATTAGATCACCATTTCTTACTTTAATTAGCATGTTTTTCATTATATTAAACATATGTATCCTTTTACTATGTAACATAGAACATGTTATATATCCTATGTAATACAATGGTGTTGTAAGGAGAGTTTCAAAGTGGGATAATGATCAGATTGTGATTGCAGCTATATGCAGAAAAAGCAATGATCACAAGGGTTCTTGAAATAACAATGCAATTGTTATACCTTGTCATATTCAAAGCTGCATTATTATTATTATTATTATTATTACTCTGTCATAGCTGCAAAAACTACAGTATTATGAATACATTGTCACAAATAAACCGAATCATTAAATCCTAGCCACGAGTAATTATTACTTATGTATCTGTCTTTTGCTGAACTTCCCTCTAAATTTGTTTGTTTGATAGAGAAAATACAAGAAACAAACGCGGATAAATAAAAATATACATAGGTAGGTCACAATAAGGTAAAAATAAATCTTTTATATAAGGAAAAATATATACTTTATCTGATTTTAAGGTATTTTTAATATAATCACCCGCAGTTTTAATTTTATTATTCATTAATAAAAAGGCACATATTCATAATATTTAATACAAACTTAACGTTCATACAAAATAAACTACAAAATACCTCAAAAAAAATATCATAACTTTTTTTTATAAATATGTCATACGTTTAATTTTTTAAGAGTCTTGAATTCCATGAAACCAAACAATAAATTGATACATTAAAAAATTAATTCATTACATTATATTTTACCAATACTCTAATATTAACTAAAATATCCTTGTTAATTAATCAGTGAACAAAAAACAGTTAAAATATTTTTAAAAAATATCATGAATGAAGCAAAAGTAATTAAAATATTATTATATTTTGAGAGAGAGAAAATGTATTCTTTTTCGTTAAATAAGATCATACATAAGGAGTATTTAAGATTTCAATTTAATCTATAGATGTTGCATTTAATGGGAAATTGTTACAATTGCCGTGAAATACGTATTTAATTATCGCAATAAAATTAACCCCTAAAATAATTTACAGACTTTTGGCTGTCTCACTCAAATTATTACCCATGTATGAGCTACCTGCTAAGATATCATTTCAAATATAACATCATGCGAAGATATTTCAGATACAATACAAGTGTATATATAATCAAATTGCTATCAGTGTATCAATCTTGTCTTTTTGAAATTGGAGCAAAGAAAGGCATGGCTAATAGTAAATTCTTGGCAAATATTCACATTATAAATTGATTGTGCATCGGTTTTCACCATATAAAAGTACTGCGATGAGAGATTAATTAGTTTTTATTGGAATTCAAAAAACAGTAATGGGAGTCAAAATTCCTAGGTTTTTACGTGATTAATTTTTCACCGTTACATACAAGACGTTGACTAATTCGGTGTTTGTGGTAACATGTGGATCTTGGTGATGTGTGTGGAATCAAACTTCAATAATAGTATCATTATGTGTCTTCCTCGATCTCCTCATCCGTTATCACTTCATTCGCCTTCAGCTACAACTGTTGCATAAACTTTGTTGAAAAAACGGTGGCCAAGAAACAAACAAGTGATAATGAAATATGCTTATTATTGATTGAGATAAGTGTATTACCATTCTGTGTCTGTTACAACTTACATGCCTCATTTATAACACTTTTTTTTGGGCCATGATGATGAGGTCCTTGTTTTGCTTTGGAATCCCTTTTTCCACCCATTATAATGTGCATCAAGACATTTAATACTGTTAATTACCACTATTGTCTCCTCCTTAACTATGTTTTTATTTATGTGTTTTCTACTTGCTTCCCAAAACAGCCTAAATCATTACCAATTATGAGAAACATCATCAATGAACATTAGTTATCCTGGGAACTTTATTCAGGGACAAACCACTCAATCCACACCATACACATCAATAGAGGATTATTACATTATATAGTCTACTTTATGGATTACAATAAATGCTAAACAAATAAATTTATAACATAATATTCATGTGTTAAAGCATCAAAATGAAGCAATATTTTTTTTTATATTTATGAAAAATGAGTGTTTTATTATTTAAAAAAATGAGTAAGTTATGTCTATATAGTATAAGTTATGTCTATATAGTATGATTTTATCTTAATATTAATTTTTATTTTTTTAATTTTAATTAAAATTGTATCTACGTGACATTATTTCAGTTAAAAAAATAGAATGAAAAGTGTGTAATGGTGACACAATTTCATAGTCATCAAAGTTAAAAAAAAAATATTTGTAGTACATTAAAATTTATTACCTTCTTATGAAATTCTTTTTTTATTGATTTAGATTAAAACATTGTTGGTGTAATTAAATCACCATTCAGGTGCATTAAGTTCGAATTATAATTTAATTTAGACAAAATCACGTCATTTCGATAGGATTTATCTATTTTCGTAAATACAAAGAAAATGTCATTTTAAATATCACTATTTTGGTGCTTTAACCGATACTAATTGTTGTGTAAAAATGGAAGCACGATTGTTATTATAACACTAATGTTTTTTAAACCATAGTATATGACTGAATTTCATAAACCTTGGCTTTGATTAATTATTTATTTAGTGAAAATGATCCATCAATAGCTAGCACAAGAAGATCTGTGTAGAGCACAATAAGGTAAACCTAATGCTTTAACATCATGTAGACTAACAGAACTTTAATAATTTGAAGCCCTCTTTTTTAAAGAAAGGTGGTTGGTTTTGTTAGCTAATGCTAAACTTTAGGTGATGTCTCAGTGTCTCTCCTCTGAGAAAAATAAAAGTTAGATATGAGAAAGCCTAGTCTTCATCCAAAGGAAAAAAGTGGGACACAAATGGATGGATGGGATCTTCAGCCAGAACGCCAAGTGGGCCCTTTAATGGGCCTAAGATTCGGTCCAGAACTGGCCCACTTGAGAACACTAACGTGGCATGATAAATCCACCTGACGTGAACTTTGGCATCGGCACCTCATTAGGTTACTGTGTTTATGGTAATTCCGTTCAACGTTCCACATTGACTCACCCGATAGTTATTACTTTATAGTTTATTCACACCCAATGTTTTTTTATTTTATTTTAGTTTAAATTAATATAAAATTAAATGGATTCTTACCGATAGATTCTCCATGTTATTTTTACAAGAGTTTGCTGATGAATCAATTGATCATTTTAATCACATTGGTCACATCAATATTTTCAATCATCTAATCATGTGTTGATACATTAATATAAATTAGTTCAGTTAAATAAAATTATAATCAAACTATAAAGGGTCTTATAGGTGAACAATAAAGGCCACTGACATAAAATTAAATCAGTGGGAAGAACTTCGTAAAAACTTCATGTGATTTAAGTTCTCTCGTTGTCATTGTCAAAAAATTGATGTTTCATCGGTGCCTCTTTCTATTGTTTATTTAATTTAATAATTCCCAGATATGATATGAGACCAAGTTGAAGTTGGTTTCCAAACTACAAAAAAGGAAAACGGGTTCGTAGGGAAGAATATGGGTGGCTTAGAATTACGAAATGAATGCTTAATCATTGCCAACAAAACCATGTGCTAAGGAGACAAAGAATTTGGTTGAGCTAAGATGTGGCATTATCTGATATCAATATGGAACAGCAACAATAACGTAGATATAACCTTTTTAAGGGCAACCTCAATAATTAATACCACTGTTTGGATTCACATACGTGCTTCTGTTCTAGCTCCTCTCAAAATCGTTTGGTTAAATAAGTAACATCTCTATCTACTCCAATGTTGGTTTCGTGTACGACTATCCAAGAAATGAATGAGTGAGAAATATGGCAATGTTCTTTCAAGATTGTGGGGTGAAGCAAACAAGGTCAGGTTGCAATAAAGTCATCTTCTGAAACATATCCCTTATGCTGTACCAACCCTTTCCACACACACCCTCCCACATGTCATATACACCACCAAAAAAAATCAATCATTATTCACCATCTCTCGGTAGTTCTGATAAATTTGGAACAATAAATGAAAACCATAAGTAAAGTGACAGTGATTTTGAAAAGCTGGAAACCTCATTTGACATTATTTTTAGTATAAGTGAGACTTTAAATTTTTTTTATGAAAACAATGTTTCAGTTTTCAGTCTGGTGCTAGAATGGCAATGGAGTCATGTTTAACCGTTTATGGCAACGTAGAGATTTTAGACTAGTGAAATGAACAGACATCAATGATCGTTCTGATAAAAGCTTGTAACTTTTGTTGCCGCTCATGCACTTTGTATATCTCACACCGTTTCTCTTCTTAGTTTGCTTTCCAAATGACTTTCCAAGTCACAACTAATCCTTAGGGTTGTTTTTTCCATGCAAAGCTTTTTGGTCATCGTGAAATTTCCATGCAAACTTGGACAAGCCACCAGTCTCGAACCACCTCATCCAGCTCTGCATTATTGGCACATGCATGGATGGATGTGCAACATGTGACTCAACCTTCTAACCAATAAATACATACTTTTTTAATTCTTATGAAACATATTTTTTTTTATCATAACCACTTTCTATTACTTCAATTTATTGGGAATCGCATACCATTATAAAGACACGGTAGAAGAACAATAAAAAAAAATAATAATATTTTGACATTTAATATTAAATTATATTATTATTTTATTAATTTATAATATTTTATTAATAAAAACAGTGTTAGATGGGAGTGATGGATAAATAATAGTGTTAAACTACTATTTTCCATAAAAAAAATGACCAGAGATTATGGACTTTGACATTAGCTACGAGAAATTCTATGAAGGAGAGAGAAATGAAACATGGGGTTCAGAATGAGTTCATGATTGAGAAGTGAAAGTGTAAGAAAGAGAAGAATATAAATTAAGCAGCAGAGTTGCATAATATGAAAAGTGGCAGCATATTTCGAAAGAAATTTTACCAAAATTATTTTGAAAAAAAAAATTGTTATTCGTGAAATAAGAATTCACTTTTCAGAAGTCGACGGATACTTCAATGGAGAATTAAAATTTATACAGAAGTTAGACATCTACTTTAACGACTTTCATATCAATTTTTTTTTTTAAGAAGTCGTATTTCCTGACCACGAATTTAAGTTAATTAGCTGATAAATCTTCTTTTTTCCCAAACAAAAATAAAATAAAGTTCGGGTTATCAAGACTTCAGTCTAAATTTTCTTTTTATTTCTTTTAACTTATAATTTTTGTTTTAAAAAGAAAGCAATGTGTAAAAAATTTACGATGACATAAATTAAAAATATTTTATTGTTTTACATATTTAAATGTGTGAATAATTAAAAAATAAAATATAAATTTTAAAATGAAATGATTCTAAAGTTACATGTGAGTTCTGTGAAATAAAATAGATAGCGGAGAAATATTGTTGTATTCAACTCATGTTACTTTCCTAATGATCAGCTCGTATTATAATTTTTTTTTTTTAAACCATGTATAAGTAAAAACTGTTTATGTATTATAACGATATTTTCGGAGTTAACATTAATTATTTTATACTCCATTATAAATAAATAAAATATTAATTCATAAAAAATAGCAAATAATCTTGCACTCCAATAATTAATACAATTTAATTTTAAAATATATCAATTATTTAGTAAAAAATGTAACAATTAAATTAATTCAAGCAAAACTTAGTTTAAATTTATCATAAATAATAGCCTCAATTTTAACCTTAATTTTATCCTAACTAAATGGTTATGAATTTAATTTAATTTGATTTAATTCTAAACTTAAACTAGATTAAAAAATATAAATCAATGATACAATTAAATTGATGTAGATTTCGTATACAATATATTTTGTTATTAAAATTTCAACCCATGTCTACCCGTAAGAAAAATAAAGTTTACAAAACTTTTAAAACTGTAAATTATTTAGTTAGTGCGTATTTGGAAGATACTTTTACAGAATGAATAACCATTTTTTTTCAAAAGCTTTTGTGAAAATTTGACAAAAATAAATAATTATTTAAATTAATCAAACATTAACTTAATAATAATTTCTTAAAGAAATTAAATAATAACAGCTTAATATTCGGAACATCAACTCGAGAAAAAGTGAAAACAAATATGTAAAATGTTTCGTTTCCCACTTCTTGTGATTGAAGAACGATGTCTTCAGTTTTTTGGTCCAGTGAATAGTATAATGTTATTGCTTTCTGCGGGTTTGGATCCAAAACTGGTGTGAAGTTTGGAAGGCTTCTTCCTGCACCTCCGTACTTTTTTTCCTTTACCTCTATAATTTCAAAATGACAAAAGTATCTTTTTAAAATTTATATTTCAGATTATATAAAATGATACCCTCGCTTTCATTATGGAAGTGCACAAAGAAAGCATGGAGGTGTATGAAGAGACAGTATGAAGTCTGAGGACATGAAAATGGCTTTATTGGGGAAATTGCTTCCTACAATCCCTTAATTTGAACCTGTACCCCCACAAATGTCAAATGACTATTTTACTCTTCTACATTCCAAACGCTTTTTGAAACAGATAACATTTCTTGAACAAAAATTTCAGAATAATTTTTTTTGAAATAAACTTTTTAGAACAAGATTTTTGATTTTTTTTAGAATTTATATAATATCTTTCAAAATGTATTTTTTATAATAATTTTTTTTTTAAATTCTAGAATATATTTCATGTAGTTAGAACGAGATTTTTTACAATGTTCTTCTTCTGTGATAGTACAACAGTGACATTAGTAATAGCGATAACAGTGATTCAGTGAAGGACAACCAGATGAGACAATGTCTCACCCAATTGTGGATGCACGAAGTAATTGCCCTTTATTAGTTACACCTTCCTTTTTCATAGACATAACTGTTTTTCTTTTTTTTAAAGAAAAATCCTTAAACCCCCTCCTAATTTTAAAATAATGATCATGCATTTCTGGAAAGACTGCTTGCCTCACAGGCTTCCTCCTTCTACCTTGAGATTCCCTTAAAATATAATTTAAAATTAGGTTTGAATACAAAACAACTTAAAAGATAAATTTCCAAAAATGTTAAGCAGATTCAACGTTCCAAAAGTATTCTCTGAAAGATATTTCAATATTCCGAAAAAGTCTTTTAAATTGTTGTTACCATTTTGAGAAATATTTTTTAAAATGCGTTTAACATTCCAGAAAATAATTTCCCAGATGTTATTTTTTTTAACAATTTTAGAATATTAAATTTCTGTAAAATATTTTGCAAAATAATTTTCAATAAGGTTAAAAATGTTTAAAACTTATGGAAAGTGTTTTCAGAAATTTTAAAATTTTTAATTTTTTTTTAAATTAAATTTTCAGAATATTATATATAAATTTAATATTCCAAATAACTACTTTAAAAAAAAGTATTTTGAAATAGAATACGAAACAGAGGCAAATTCGTAAAATCGGGAGGTGTAAATAACATATACCATGATAATTTCGATATCTTAAAAGAATATGGGCCGATCCAGCCCAATATGCTGTAACATGGCCATGCATTTTGAAGCAGTAGAGATGTAAATTAGGGTTTAGGGTAAATTAGTAAAATAGGAAGGTGTAAATAACATATACCATGATAATTTCGATATCTTAAAAGAATATGGGCCGATGCAGCCCAATATGCTGTAACAGGGCCATGCATTTTGAAGCAGTAGAGATGTAAATTAAGGTTTAGGGTAAATTAGTAAAATCGGAAGGTGTAAATAACATATACCATGATAATTTCGATATCTTAAAAGAATATGGGCCGATGCAGCCCAATATGCTGTAACAGGGCCATGCATTTTGAAGCAGTAGAGATGTAAATTAGGGTTTAGGGTAAATTAGTAAAATCGGGAGGTGTAAATAACATCTACCATGATAATTTTGAGACAAATTCTTCCTGCACCCCCATACCCTCTTCCTGCACCCCCATATAATTTTTTTATTCCATAACTGCCCTTCATGAAATTACATAAATACCCCTATCTTAATAAAACCCCTCCCCTTCCC
>Ga0099825_1000875_pt1 | contig 35721 bp, 15 predicted proteins | sample SiratroredBW_FD_76838 | JGI IMG/M metagenome (GOLD analysis project Ga0099825, IMG submission 76838) | Root nodule microbial communities of legume samples collected from California, USA - Siratro red BW | ecosystem: Host-associated > Plants > Roots > Nodule | place: USA: California | collected...
ATATATATATATATATATATATATATATATATATATATATATATATAAACTAAAATTAAGATATGAGTATTTTCATATCTTTCAAATTAAGATAATCAGTATTTTAATCATAGCATGCTGTTCACTTTATTATTATGGCTACAAAATTCAGATAAATCAAATGTTTGTAAATATGTCATCTTATAGTTGATATTGATTTATATTCTAACAGTATAGTATTAATCATTAAAATGATATTGATTGATGAAGTATAGATTGATTGATTCTTTAGATTGTATGGTCACAACAAATTACATTTTTAGATGAATATTTTAAAAACTACATAATGTATGGATATTTTGTTTTTATATATTGATATTGTTTGGAATCAAAGAAATTATAAACTAATTTTTTTTTATTAAAAAAATTGAAATATTTTGTGATAAAAATATATTTAGATAAAAAAATTTGAAAAAAAATAAAATCTTAGGAATGTAAAAGAGTAATTTGATTATTGAAAATTATATAATTTTAAATTTATTTATAGAGTAATATATTTTAGATTCTTATAATTTTTTTCTATTTGACCTTTAGTTGAGATTTATTGATTCAATTTTTATTAAAATATTATTAATTTGGTTGAAATTGGAATATTGTCAACTTTTTTTATTAATATAGATAAAAGTTTCTTTCAAATTAAAATTGATTGTAATTATTATTTATTTTTTTTGCCATTCTTAATTTTTTTTATATATACCAGTGTTATTCTCATTTGAATTTGGTCTACATCAACAATTTTCTAAACTAATGTCACGAGGACTTTTTCAGTCAACACTGAAAAATGTTATTTGAAATCAATATCAGTGAAGGTAGTTTTCCATGTATATTATTATTTATTAATCAACATTAATCATGCTTTTGTTGAACTGTTATCCGTTGATGTCAACTGAGACTTTTATTAACTTTGATAAAATTACTTTTCAACGTAAATAAAATTTGTTTAGTCAATGTTAATATGTTGCTAATTATTTTTAGAATTATTTATTTATTAATATAAGTCAAAGTTGTTGTTTTACGAGAGTTTTCTTAACAAATATAAGTGAAGTTATTATTTTTTTCAATAGATATCAATCAAATTTTTGTATCAAAGTTTATGATAGTTATTTTTTATTAATATTTGTGAAGTAACAATTTTTACATTTGATGTTTTTGTTTAATTATATTCTATTTAAATAAGAAAAATAAAATTCAATAAATTTAACTTTCTTCTTCAAACAAAACATTTTAAAAGCTAAATAATTTAAATGGAATGTATTTAAATTTCTAAAAATTATAAAATTCCATAACGAAATACAAGTTAAGTCTTACATCAATCTAAAGTTTACATATGCATATCAATTAAATTAATTTATTGTTAAAAAAAGAAATTTTTGGTGTAAAAGAAGACCGACTTAGTACTCCATTATCCTTATATGCTGTGGACCAATTTTCATGAATGCAGGGAGCTTAACCTAGACTAGGTACAATGCTTCCTCAAACTACACGTACATGTTTGGATCCCAGTTGAAAGAACATGGTACACATTTCTCCACTTTTCTGTCGGTGTAACATCGAAGAACACGCAACCATCTTTAGCTACAGATGTGTTTGGATTAGACTAGATTTAAGAAACTAGAAAAGAAAAGAAATAAAAAGAGAAGGAGTAAAAATTTGAAGAGAAGTAATAAAAGTTTGGAAATGATATTGATTAAAATAGATTTTAAAAAATTTATAAAATAATATATTTATGAAATAACTAAATTATTTTTTCTATTATTGAGATGTCATCCATTGTCTTGTGCGAGATGTTAGGTGAATGAAATTATAATATAATCATAATGTTTGAGTTATATACTCTTAACTAAAAAAAATTTTAATTATGAAAGGTCTTATATCAATTGAAAAAAATATTTTTTAATAATTTATAAGTGAATACAAATCTTATTTTACAAGTCGATTTAGTAAGATTGAGTTAGACTTAAAGATTTACTTCTAATATGATATCAGAACTTATTCTAACAAGGTGGTTTGACCTATCAGATCGAGTTAGACTTAAAAATTCACTTTTAATATAGTGTCAAAGCTTATTTTTAACAAGGTCATTTGGACTATCAGATCCTTGTTAGATCATCCTTATATATATAGTCTTACCTATGAGTTGAAGAATGGTGTATTGGAGATTCACATTGACTAAAAAGAATTTTTATAAATAAAATATTATCTTCTAAATCGATTTTGTAAGGTTGAATTAAGAGACAACTAATAACTCCAATCTATTAATTGATATCCGAATTAAAATAAAAGAAATATTGGTAGAGGTTGAAATAGTCATTACAGAATAATTCATTTTTTATGATAATTTTCTTCAATTTTCTTTTCAAAATATAAGGATGGCTCGAAATCCTCCTACATTTTTCGTTGTTATTTTTCTTTTTTAAATCATTTGAACCAAATAAGGTAAATACGCATTTTTCTTTCTGCATGAATAATACTCATGCGAAAATAAACAGAATCTTAATTTTGTTCCAAAATTGAAGTATATTTTTGCATAGCAGAAACCCAATCCCATACCAGAAAATTAATTGCTGGTTTTGTACATCAGCTGCCAAATTATTAGTCAGAAGAAGAAAAAAATGGCCCACGTACGAACCTTTGCAAACCCACTCATTCATGAATGACGATCACACAGAGAAGAAAAGAGAAACTAAGCTTCCAACTTGCTTATTCATATCAAATATATGCAATCTATAGCCTTTTTCTCACGTGAGGACAATCCTACTCTTAATTACAATAGGGTCCAATGAGAAGAACCCACTTGAACTAAAAAATCAGATTACTTAAAATCTCCTTTTCATAGCTTGTTTTTATGTGCAAGTGTTTGGGTTGGGATTATCCACTAACCAGAAATGTGGAAGAGGCAGTGAGTGAGGAAGCATGTATATATAGTAGAGAGGAACAAATGACATAAAAGGGATGTCTTATTCTGTTCACGTGGCGCACTTTAGGGGGCTCAACACTCAACTCAATCCAGTGCCAATAATGCTGGTTTTGTGCAGTAGTTTTAATCAGTAGCATTGCCCCACCACACACCACACCTCCACCAGCACATTTTCATTTTCTACTTGCTGGGTTGGGTTCCTCTTTCATCTCTATCATGATGCAGCAAAATGACAACTATATCCAATCAGTGAGCCATCAGATTGATTGCCTTGTTACTGTGACACATTTAATTCTATATGTTAGGTAAAGGGGCATATCTGCTCCTGCTTCTGCCATTTTCTCTCTTCCTTTCACTGTCACTCCTGCTATATCCATCCATGCCATCACAATGCTCACATATTAACAAGAAAAAGGAGAACCATGGCTTTTGCACCTCCTGCAATTCTACCATGTACTTATTAGAATCAGTAAAAAAATTTAAATTTACCTATTTTGGTAACTCAGTTTTATAACAGTAAGTTATGTTTCAGTTTAATGTCTGCTAGGTTATAATTTTTGTAATCTGAAATCTTATTTTCAACACCACAATTTTGGTGTAGAATCATGCAGAAACTAAAGGTTTAGAGCTAGAACTCTGACTTCTATTATATAAAGTGATTTCAGTGAAAGAGAAACGATTTATGCAAATAAGTAAATTTAAAAATTTGTCCATTCTAATAAATACTGATAAGATTTCATCATTTTTTTTTCAAAAGCTGAAGAGCCATATGTTTTATAGTATATGTGTTTATACATGCATTTTCTGGGGAAGGTTTATTTTGCTGGTGCATCTCTTGAATTTTGACTAGGGTTGCTACTTCTATAATTCCTGTGACCATGTTTTGTCTACTTAATTCAATCCAAAAAAAGGAACCTTGTTGGAAGGCACGTCCAGTGTCGCATTATTTTATAAAATTCTGCACATCACATTAGGGTTTTGGACATTATATATATATATATATATATATAATAAGAAGCATAGATTTGTTGGTCTGTACCCAACTGTGTGTGAATAATTTGATTCACTGGTCAGAATATGTATGAATCTTTGGTCCAAAGGAGACAAATAGGGTTAATAACCATAAAAAAAAGAAACCGGCAAATGCGTCAACATATTATTTTAACAATACTTAATTTGAGAAATAATAGATAAAAGAAGAAAGTAATGAAAAATGGAAGATATATTCTGAGTCTCCTATTTGTTTATTAACAGACATACATACATGTGAAATTATTATTAATAATAATAATAATAATAATAATATTATAAATTTATATAACATTATTGCATAAGTCCTCAATTTGCTCAACAAATGTACATATCTTTGTTATTGAGGAGTTTTATAATGTCGCCCTGTCGCCCATATAATTGTGCAAAGCTCCGATATATATTATTTCGAAGAGTTCTAGAAGATCTTGGCTGAATAATTTATCGATATTTATTTATAGTTTATATGTACAATAATTATCAATCAATTTTATCGTATAAACTTTTATTTTTTTATTATACAAAAAAATTATTTTCACTTCTAATTATATTACCAATCATGATTACATTTTTTAAATTACTATATGCTGTTTCATATTAGTTACTATTTTTAACTTTTCTTAGTGTATTCTCAAATATAATTATTTTAAAAAAATTTAGTCAGCCATAACCACTCACTTTTAAAATCGCACTCATGTATTATAAATTATTGGTAAATTTATCTCGCTGTAAAATTTTAAATATGTTTAGTAAAAAATTATATCATTTTCATTATTTTGAAACTTAAAAATATTTGTAGATCCATATTAATAATAATTATAGATGAAAACAGGTGTAAATGACAATTTTAATATAAAATTGTTACAATTAAAACTAATTTTGATTAAATATATCGCAAAATGTATTTTGCTTAATAAGAACTAAGTGCAACTTTAAAAGATGATTTGGGCTATTTTTTCTTAAATAAATTTTCTGTATATGTCTGTGATGAAATGTCTTTATTTTTTTTTTCCGACAAAATGAATATGCATAAAAAAAAAAACCTATCCCAATAATTAAAAAAATAACTAACCTCTAAGATCCGTTAAGAGCCAAATTAAGTATCCCACTGATTATGGACGACCCAATTGTCCACATCACTCTGCTTTTAGTATACTAATACAATAATATTGGATGCATTAAGATTATTAATATATATTAAATTTTAAAAACTATTGCATAAAATATTATTGTCTATAATGTAGGTTTAGTAGTCTGGAAGCGTTGGTGATTAGGAAACTCGCAGGAAATCCGCTTGCAAATCTTTTAAAAATGACGCATATTTCTCATGCGTATATCTGTAATTAATTCTTAAAATAATTTCGGTAATTATTTAAGAGTTAAAAAAAATTATAATCATGTTGTAGGATACATAGATAGGTTAACAAAGCATTTATATATTGTCATTGAGTTTTTAAAGAAGAGACATCCACAGATGAACCTAAGGAGGAAGATGAAGTTCATCTTCATTCATGGAAGCTCATTGCACGAGGAATGGATTAGATTCAATTTTAATTTCATATAAAATTTAAATAAAATCAAACAATTTTTTTGCAGTTTAATTGAAATATTTTGTTGTAGTTAAGCTAACAACTTTTAATATATTATATAGTTATCAAAACATACCTTGTATATCATGTTTATAAAAGGTGTTCGATGATTAAAAATAATGTTTATATAAAGGTCTAATAATTGACTGTTTAAATAAGTAACAATTCCTGAAAAATTAATCAGAGAAGAGGACAAAAATATTTTAGTATAATTTTTCTATTCATTAATCGATTGATTTTCTTAATGCGTATGAGAAAATCTTAAAAATAGATATAAAATAAATAGATTGAGTATATTAATATACAATTTACTATTATTAACATATAGACGCAAGCGAAATTTGTATATTATTAACATAATGCATTATATATATATATATATAGTTTCTTAATTTTTGTTATACAATAAAGTTGTAATAATAAAGTTTTATTATGATTTTCCACACGTATTTTACATTTTTTTTTCCACGTACGATGCTTCTCTTAAATGAAAATTAGGTTATCTAGGAAATATTATCGGATAATCAACGTTTACTAAATATGGAGGCATCTTTCACAATTAATTATAGACGATAATTTTTTTTATAGTTTCAAAAAAAATAATTAATATATATATATATAGAGAGAGAGAGAGAGAGAGAGAGAGAGTCCATAATCTATTATACACGTTACTTCTTCATCTAATTTTTTCTCAATAATATCAAATAAAATTATGATATTTTATTTGATAGAATAAATAACTGATTAGAGTAATAAATGTGATCGATTAACCCCTTATCAACTTTATTTTTCATAAATGCTATAAGTTCAATACAAAATCTATAAAGGGTAAGCTCCAGAAAATGGAAAGCAATTAATTAAAATAATATTGCAAAGTTGTACCAGATTTGGAGTTGATAGGATGATTATGCACGCTATCTCTACCTACCTAATACTCATTATATTCCCTTTCATATCATTAACAACATATTTAAACCAGTTTTTTTTTTCATAAAACTTCAATTTTTTTCCTAAAAAATCTTGAAATCCTCCAAATATATATGGATTAATTTGGCCATTAATAACATTACTAATTTCACATATGGTCAAAGACGAACAGTTAACTATCTTTCCAAAATATTGAGCTGGCTATTATGGTTTTATTACAAGTTTTTTTCATGTAAACATCAATATATCAGTGTGTTTTTAATAAGAAAATAGAAAATTAAAATTAAATATATTTTGGGTTTTTCTAAAACGTTAGAAGTTTAGTTGTATTCTTTCTTTATAACCTTTCTAACATTTTTGTCCTTTTTCTTTATTATTTGAAATGCATCACTTTTAGTATCGAGAGAGTGATTTAGGTGGCTTTTATAGAAGAATAGAGTAATTTAAATATCATTTTAAAGATAAGCAATACATTTTTAAATATGCCTTATAATACTGATTTTTTACTTTTTATTTTCCCAAAAATTGTCTAAATAGAAATTTTGAAACAAAAATAAACTAAAATAATTTAGATACGTTTATGGAATTAAAATATACCACACCAGAAATTAAAAAAATTATTAGAAACGAAAAAGATATTTAAATATTTTTAAATTAGAGACTATTGAAGAAAGAAAAAAAACATCAAAAACTACAAAACATCTAATATAATTTGTGAATGTTTGAATTAGGTTATTGTGTTAAAGTAAATGATTTTGATGGTGTAAATAAAGTACTTAATTACATTTAAGTAAAAAGACCTTTCAAAATATTGTTTTCAAGGATGTATAAGAAGACGTGACACTCTTTAGGACACGTAGCTTTGTTGTGATTTTGCAGTATTTACTATTATTTATACTTATCTATGGAGCTATTATTCTCAAAACCTTTGGAAAACAAAGTCAAATGTTTGATTTCGAAAATTAATAGCCATTCACAAAATTCTTTTGCATCTAATATCTTACGCTGACTTTATTAGCCTTCTCCTTCCTCACTTAGAATTAAGTATTTGACTTTATCAGAAACTTGAATTTCTTTGAATTATTCATGCAATAAACCATAGGTTGGTCCCTACAAATAATTGAGGGTTGGTGAATATACCTCTTTAATTTGACTAAAATTTTACTCCTTTTATTTTATCACCCAAATTTAATTATATATTTGCAGTGAATAAGTTTTACCTAAAAAAATAAGCCAAGAGAAACTGTGTCCAATGAACTAAGATCACAAATTCTACCATGGTAAGAAATGGACTATTCTTATTCTTATTATTATTATATTAATAAATATTAGGAAAACTTGCATGGTAATGCATGTTCGACTAATCAAAGAAATCCGCGAAGAATAAATTAGAAATGTATCTGGTTTTAGACTTATTCTAAATCCGTTGCATGTTTTCGTTGGCTTTGGTCGTAACTTTTTTTTTTTTTTTATATTTATTTCCTAAACATGGTTGATAATATGTTTTTAGAATATAACTAATAACTAATATTTGTTAGCAGAAAATTATTACTGATCAACCCTAAACTTAACTTATAATTGTTGCAACAACTCCCTCACTACAACGTCAAATCCCATTTTAGATGATGAGTGTTATTTTTTAAATATTACTTGATGGTTCAAAAGATAAGGCTCAAAACGCATGGTATTTATATAAGTGATAACTTGATATTTAAGTGAAATATAAAAGAAAAAAACAAATTTACAAATTTAAGAAATAATTTATAATCTATAATCGTGTTTTATAAACCCAAACATATATAAACCACAACATATATAGAGAGATTTATATAAACGTAAAGTTTATATATTATAAACTGGTATAACTTAACTTTATTATCTAAACAATATTCATTGATGGAAATATCATCTCATCCAATTCAAACTAAAATACTTTTAATCATAATTTTCAACAATCTTATTATTAATAACACTCTTACATCCATAATTAAATTTGAATAAACTTTCCTTATTTGTTTGTGTTTTAAGAAACAAGCAAAGGAGTTGGAAAACATTAAAGAACACAGATATAAAGAAATTTCATGAAAATAACCAAAACAATCATAAGAAGAAAAATTAATAAAAGAGAATAACAGTTTTCAATGAAAATAAAAGGATTTTTATAGCAAATATATAATGACTTAAAGTCTAATAAATAAGAAGTGTTATATACTTAAGTATCTTCTAAGGATTTTTTTTAGAAAAAAAAAAGAGAAATGATTAAAAAAAAGTGGGAAAATATTGGAGAAGAGAAAAAAAGATAAAGAACAATTAAAAAAAAACTAAAAAGAGTGAAAAAAAGGCTACGAACTACCCTTGCATTATTTACTATCATGATCTATTTCGGTTTTCTAAATAAAATAGTTTTGAGTCTTATGCTTGCATATCGTATTAAAAATATCTCAGTGTTAGTTTTTAATTTAACTTCCGAATATGAAACTGATAGTATATATATTTTATTGTCACATTATTTTTTATCCATATAAAAGACAAAAAATAATTAAATAAAATCTTACATACTTTTTGGAGTTTGAGATATTAAAATTTAATTAGGTCTAAAATTATGCGAGTGTGCGCATGTGTAGTACATAATTTTAAACATAACCAATACATGAATGGAGAAAATTATTTTTTAAAATAAAATATAATTGGTTCAGTTTATATATTTTGAATTTTATGTATCTGTAGGACAAAGCATTATAGAAGTAAAAGTTGGTTAAACTTTGATTATAACAGGAATCTAAAAATTATCTAATAAGATTTATGTTATCACAATATGAAATTTTATGACAATTAATAATTATATGTTTTTAATGTATTATCATGTACTATATATTATCTTAGTTTTGTTATAATAATAAATGAAGTAAAATGAGTTAGAAAAAAAAGTGAGAAAACACCACTGGCATTCCTCGGTTCGATAGACTACGTTATTAAGGTAGAAAAAAAATATTAATATAAAAAATTAATGATAATCATCATCATTATTGTTAAGATAAAAATGTAGGACCAACATCATATGTCTCATGATATACTATAAGACTTTTCTTCTACACAGTTAATATGAAAAATTGACCCTTTCTTATTCATCACGTGTTGCAATTCTTTAAAAAAAAAATCATTATACGTGTTTGTACTTTTAATTTATGATAAAACTACGTATTCATGTGATTGAGAATGTATCTGTCTCTTGACTTAAACAAATGTTTGTATTATTTATACGTGCATGTATTTTTTTTAATATAACGTATAATACTTAGTCGCTTTAATTCAGTTTTAAGGACATGTTTTATTTTTATAATTTTCACTGTGTATAAAATAATATATATTTTAAAATAAAATAGTTGAGCCTCATTATTTGTAATTTTTGTTGCTTTTATAATTTTCTATTATTATTATTATTATAATTATTATTTTAAAAAATACTTATAATTATATTTACCATAAAATAATTTTTAGCTTTTCTATTTATATCTACTTGGTATTTAAAATCTATTTATTAATATTTGTTAGTGGGACAAACCTACACACTATGAAGGATTGACAATTGGAATACTGTGATACATCAAGCAATGTTTTTTCTCTATTATTGTTGTTCCATATTCCATTTGTTTTTTGTATTTTAAATTCGTTTTGATTTTGAACTATTCCATGTCATTTTGGTCTTGAAATAAACTATTTAAATATATTATTGATTAAATTTGTGAAAGAGATTCCTCTAAATAATTGTTGATTACCATTTATTAAAAGCAATTTAGTAAGTAACAACTTATTTTTAATTTGATAGTTTTATAACACAATTATCATGACTATGCTTTAAAATATATATGTTTATTATAAATTTCAGAAAAAAGTAACATATAAGATTGTAAATGCACATATAAATTAGACTTTTAGGAAGAGGACACGTACTTTGTTTCCTTTTTAATTATATTTTTATTTTTATATATATATACATATATATATATATATATATATATATACATATATATATATATATATTCTTTTGTGGTTTTAAAAGAAATTATAAATATTTAAATAAATTTTAATATTATATATTCGTACCTTATATACTATAAATAACTCTCTTTCAACTTCTTACTTTTTACCATGTAATATTTTAATATACTTGAGATTTAGATAGTTAGTAACACAAAAAGAAGTGTCTCAATGATCCAAAACATAGTGTAAATCCTCCCTATTAATATTATAATAATTTTAAATCATATGTTGAATAATCCAATTTAACATAGTATACCTCCCTACAAACATTTGGAATAATTTTAAATCATAAAAATTAATCCTACATACCATCTTAAAACAACTTCAATGGTTTTCATATCAATAATAGAATATCATTTATTAACTAAACAAAATTAGTGAAGCTTTAAAATATTTAAATATAAAAACAAAAAGAATATGTAGAACAAATGAAAACTTAATTTACATCAGATATTGATAAGTTAGAAATGTTTTTTATTTCATTACCTTCTCACTAGTATTAAAAATCGCTTTGAAATTTTAGAGGAAAAATACAAGGAAAAAAAAAAAAAGAAGCCCAGGGAATGAAAGCTTTGAGATTTTCTTTCAATCTCTATACCATTTCTACCACAATATCAAATGTTTTTATATGTTGACTTACTTTGAAGTTAATTCTAATAAATACATGTTCATCTATTATATTTCAAGAGCGTTTTCAAATTATACCTTTTTCATTTTGATTATACTGTAGTTTCAACTTTATCGTTTTACATTCTCTTGAAATAATTATATCTTTATATAATTAATGTATATTTTTAAAATATGTTAAAATATGAATTAGTTTATTAACTTGTTATTATTATTCATTTAATAGAGTTTTACATGAATAATTAAAATAATATAACATTATAATTTATCAGTTGAATAAATAAATTTTTAACTTGTGTAGTTATGAACTTACATGTAAACTAATAAAGGTAATTTAAAAATAAGAGCAATGTAACTTTTGCAAATATGTAAATAAAAGTATTTGAAACAAAAACAAGGGGAACTCGCTTGTGAAATGAAAACTAAAATCATAGGAAACATGTAAATAGAATATCCATTATTTGAATGGACAAAAATAAGAAAACAAAAGATAAAACAATTTATTTTTATCTGTTTGAGTGTATAAACAGAGCATAGACAGTTGTTGAAACTGATTTTACTAAAAAGGTATTTTATTTCACTATTTTTCAAATAGTTTCTAAAATAATTCTGACAAAAAATGATTATTCACCCAGGGGATTAATTAAGAAATGATTAGAGAGTAGTTGTGGCAAAGAATAAATAATAAAGGCCTAATTAATTACAGTTAATGAGGTTAGAAAAAGAGTGAAGGATAATAAAGCATAATCCAGAAACTTTTTGTTGTTGTAAACTTATCATGTGTGTGACTATGAACACAAACCTATGTATCGGAAAATGCTAATGTTATAAGTGGTTAAAATTATCAATGCCGAAAACATGACATGCTTAAAGTCATTGACTCTCTCTATGCATGTTTCTCTCTCTAACTTTCTCTCTCTAGTTCGTCATAGTGGTGTGGAGCCCATAGCTGGACCTCTGCTTTGCTGGCTCCAAGCTCTTCATTGTTAGTCTTTTTATGGGGCTTCTTCTCTGAGTTCATAACAAAAGAAAAAGAACGAAAAAGGGTTTCACACTTTGTCCAATCTTTCACACTGAGCTCTTTCAAATTTCTATCTTTCATACACCAGTCTCCTTTTTCTTCTCTAAAACTTTTCACCTTCTTCTGCATACACACCACTTGGCACCAAAAGCAACACAAAAAACCCATTTTCTGTTTCTTTGTATTGATTTGATGGATCCGCAGATCTAATGATTTCACTCACTATCCCACCTACGGATCACTGTCTTCTTCATCTGGGGCACCCCAATACCTTCTAATCGATTGTCAAATTTTGCTGGGTGAGATCTCTTACCGGAATTTTTTTGTATTACTTTGACTTGTTGCCGTACAATATACATGTTTACGCTTGATGAAAAAGATAGCTTGTTATTGGATTTTATGGAGATCAGTGTAACTTGGGGGTTTTGATTTTTAATGTAAATGTGAACAAGGGATTCCCAATCAGCTGACCAAAAAGTTTGCCTCAGAAAAAGTGGGTTTTGACCTTTGGGGGAAATAAAATTAAAACTTTTTTTTTTCCTTTGTTGAATTTTTCATCTTTAGCGGCTGCTGTGTCTGGTCATAGTTTTTGTTGCATTAAAAGGAAACTAAAAAGTTGGAATTTTTTCATTGGGAGTTGATTTCTTTTTGTGGGTGCTCTTCAATATTCAGCCACCCCTTAGAAAACTGAGAAAAGCAGCTTCTTTTGCAAGTTTCTAGTTCATACAGGGTTCATGTTGTGTTTGTTTGTTGAGGATTAAACCTTAATTGATTTTAACTGTATATGTTTGCTGGTGTTGTAGTTTGTGGTGGATCATCTTCGTTGCAGGAGGAGCATATCCATAGTTTATGAAAATTGTGGGGGGTGAAGTTGTTTTTTGGGGTAGTTGATAGATGTTGAAATCCTTGACGGTTGTTTGGTGAAATGAGGGATGTTATCGGGGTTGATGAACTTATTGAGGGCCTGCTTTCGGCCGGGTTCGGAAGGATTTTCTCGCACAGGTTCGGATGCTGGAGGTAGACAAGATGGACTATTGTGGTATAAGGACTCAGGGCAGCACTTGAATGGTGAATTTTCAATGGCTGTAATCCAAGCCAATAACTTGCTGGAAGATCAAAGCCAGATTGAATCAGGCAGTTTGAGCTCCAATGAATCTGGCCCTTATGGTACCTTCATCGGTATCTATGATGGCCATGGAGGGCCCGAGACATCACGCTTTATCAATGATCACCTGTTTCACCATCTCAAGAGTAAGTTCACAGCAAAATCAATAATCAATTCTTCAAGCTTTTCTGTAGCCTTGCCATATTTTTCTCTGCTTTCCAGTTCCAAGACTCTTCTAGTCAATTCTTCATTATTTTGTTGTTCAGTTTGTCAGAAGTTGTGGTAGTGAATGATTTCCCTCCAACTATTTCTTTTTGTTATCATCTCTACAGAATCGAAACTAAGAAAATTGTGGTTTTCACGACCTTTTTGTTGTATGTCTAGATTTATTTGTGCTTTGAATTTGAACTATGAAACATGAGTACTGACTATAATGTTCTCTTTTGTTTGAAATTTCAGAATTTACTTCAGAGCAACAATCAATGTCAGTAGATGTAATTCGCAAGGCACTCCAAGCAACAGAAGAGGGGTTTATGTCAGTGGTTGCCAACCAGTGGTCCTTGTCGCCACAAATTGCAGCTGTTGGTTCATGTTGTCTTGTTGGTGTTATTTGTAATGGAACCCTTTATATAGCAAATCTAGGGGATTCTCGTGCAGTTTTGGGAAGAGCAGTCAAGGCAACCGGGGAGGTTCTAGCCATGCAATTATCAGCAGAGCACAATGCATCAATAGAGTCTATTAGACAGGAGCTGCAGGCTTTGCATCCTGATGATCCAAATATAGTGGTTTTAAAGCATAATGTATGGCGTGTGAAGGGCCTTATTCAAGTAAGTATTTCTAGCTGCTACATGCAGATGAAATCATGATAAACACTTCACACCTCTTAATGTCACTTTAAATCTGTAACCTTCCAAGGTTGAAAGTTAAATTTTTAGCTTTCAGGATATGAAGAATGATACCAGAGGAGAATTAAAAACTGGGGTGTGTGTGAGTAGATAGAGAGAAAAAAATAATGTCAGTGTCAAATTTTTTGTTGAAAGGGCTTTATTTTTTCCACTTCACTAGAGTTTTATGTTCTTGAATAGTATTAATATCACAATAAATGCTGACTTCATATAAACCAAAAGCTTGGCTGCAGTGAATAGTTATTGAAGTTAGTTGTCTTAGTGCAGTGGCAGAGTTTCAGTTTCTGGGACTTATAAATGTTGTCTATAATATGATGTGAATGGCAATTGCTACTAATGCTTTTGTATCTTTCTTTTCTTCTGTGACTAGAGATGCCTTAGCTCATTTGATTCAATGCTTATTATTATCTTACCTAACAAAACTTGACTTAAAACCTCTCTCTCTGTTGAATTATGTCATAAATTTTAAAATCTGTTTTTCAACTGCAGGTTTCCAAATCTATTGGTGATGTATATTTGAAAAAGGCTGAGTTCAACAGGGAACCTCTATATGCTAAGTTTCGACTTCGTCAACCGTTCAAGATGCCAATACTGAGCTCAGAGCCATCAATTTCAGTGCATCATTTACAGCCACATGACCAATTTATTATCTTTGCATCTGATGGACTCTGGGAGCACCTTAGCAATCAAGAAGCAGTTGATATAGTTCAAAACAGTCCCCGCAGTGTAAGATACACATATTTAAATTTCACTATGCTAGATTGTGTTATATCATTAGCAGTAACTTTAAGGTTGATAATCTTTTGGATAATCTTGGATAGGTCAAGGATGACTAAGCAAGATATTAGCATGACTGAATATCTCTATTTGTTTACACATGAAATATTTTCCAATCCATGGTTTGAAAACGATTTGGTAGCATTTTATTTGACCCTTTAGAATTCTAGGTAGAAAGTTCAGTGCAAAATGGACTCATGTTTGATCTGGTGTCCTTCTTTCAGGGAAGTGCAAGGAGGCTGGTGAAAGCTGCACTTCAAGAAGCTGCAAAGAAGAGAGAAATGAGATATTCAGATTTGAAGAAGATTGACCGTGGTGTTCGTCGGCATTTCCATGATGATACAACAGTGGTTGTTGTGTATCTTGACTCAAATCTTGTGAGTAGAGCAAGCACTGGGAAGTTCCCTGGAATTTCTGTGAGAGGGGGTGGTATTAACCTGCCTCATAACACACTTGCACCTTGTACCACACCAACAGAGATTAGTGGTACCTGATCTAAGTTGTATCTTTTATATCTTTTTCTTTGTTGTATCATTTTCTTGTGTGAATACCAGTTATCTTCAAATAGCAATGAGGAGGAGCAGCACTTCAATTCTTTTGAATGTGAACTGTAACTTACTAGGATACTAATACTCATGTCTAGGTTTTTTCCCCGTTCCCTCAAAAAAACCAGAACAACAGAAGAGATCTTCTGATGATGATGACCATTATAAGAGTTGCCTTGCCTTGGCACCATTCTATCTTTCTTCCCCTCTTTATCTTCCTAACTTTGATGTGGGAAATCTTGTAATGCCTTGGATAATGCAATGCATTCAGGTGTTTTAGGTGGAGTGTGGATTATGCCATGTAATGTTAAAGGTCTCTTCACTGTCACATTATCAACATAATCAATCAATCTGGCCAGAAAAGTATTGATATTCAAAGATGTTCATTATTTTCAAAGAATCTACAACAAATTTTCCTGAATTTGGAAATATCTTTCTATGCTTACATTAAATGCATACAGAGATTGAGGAAAATGAAAGTGAAAGAGAAAATTTGAGGAAGTGTACAGGTCACTTTTTTTTAGGATTTTTGGAAATTGGTAATTTTTGTTCAGATTTTAGAAAATAGGTGTAATTTTTTTTTTTAAGACTTGTGACACGACTTTAGGTTAATCAACTTGTGACACGACTAGGTTAATGTAGAATGAAGAATAATAGTACTAAGTTGTGTCAATGTAACATAATTTTAAGAACAAAAATAAAACTGGAGTGATTGAAAAAGATTTGAATGTCACGTTCATATAATTTTAAATTTATTTACTTTTTCATTAAACGTGATATGATTTTAATTTTTTTTATTGAAATCTAATCGCAATTAATATGATTTATTCACTTAAAGTTGTATTTATGTAATATGATTCACTAAGAATTTTACACCTATTTCGTAAAATCTTAAAAAAATTATTTCGTAGACTGAAATAGATTAATGAATTATTTGGATGAAATGTGAAATAAAGATAAATAAGTTAATAATAAAAATATGTTTTTTTTAGGGGTGAAAGTAGAAGAATGTATTATTGTTGAGATAGCTAAAAAAGAGAGTTGAAAAGTGTATGACATGAGTTACGACCAAATATTATGGATTTGGTCTCAGATTGAAACATGAAACAATGCATAGTCACTGTATTTTATTTTCTTTTGCGGAGACATTTGTAAAAAATAATTTCATATAAGCCAAGACATTCAACATCAATTTCTTTCATCACCCCTCCCCAACAAAATCATCAACATCAAACTCATTAAGGATTTCAGTGTACGATGATTGATAAATTCCATTTTTTTATTAATTTAGAGATTCCCGTATAAGATATTTTAATATATAGGTTGAATTTATATAAGTTGAATATTTATTTTCTAATATATAAACAGAGTAGAATTATTAAAATTGAAAGTATTAATTCACTTAAATAATATTTTCATTTTCTTTCTCCCTCTCTTTCCAATTAATCAAACCAAGAAAAATATTTTGTGAACTTATTAGAAAATACTCCATTGATTGAGATGAGATGGCAAAATCAAAAAATAGATGTAAGACTCGCAATTTTTCTATTAAGATATGAATTAAGAGATTGCATTTTTAAAATCTTTTGTCTTTTGTTTCTATGACTTTTAACCACTAGAAATTTTTGCAAATATGAACGGTGTTTATGATTTTTATTTGTCCAACAAAATTTCTTTTTTAAAAACATAATTGATTAACGGACAGGATAATAAATTATGACAGTTTTTATTTTATGTTACATTTTCTTATATTATTTTACTTTATTTTCTTAAATCTAACAAGTTGTTTTTAATGTACTTCTTATACGTTTCTATTGGTTTTTTTTCTTATGTACCTATTTTCTCTTTCCATATTTCTTCTTTCCTCCACCCAATACAATACACTCAATGTTTAGTTTTGATTTAGAAATGAGGTTTGCGGTTGATTTTGTTAAAAGTACCGTTTTAAGAGTGTTGATATAATTAAATTCAAATACAAAATTAAATAAATAAATAAATATAAATATGAGAGAATATATATATATATATATATATGTGACAGAGAGGAGAGAGAATATCTACAGTATATACATAGTTACTTGTGATTTAAATCCTAATTTATACTTGTAAAAAACTTTATTTATAATTTAAAAAGTTTACATTAAATTAAAAATGAATATTTTATTATTTAAAAGTTGTAAAACTGTATGTATAATAATATATATATATATATATATATATATATTCCAAATATTTATTAAATTCTATTTATTTTAAACAATTATATCTAATTTATTCTCATGTTATTTTCTTTAATTTATGAAATTCCATGAAATTAAAAGGTAAAAAGTATAAAATTACCTATTAAATTTTGATTTTGAGTAAATTTGTCTTTTTTTTTTCTTAGATTATTTATTTTTATTTTCTTTTGTTGTACACGTTCATCGATCTTTGTTAGATCTGAGTCAAAGAAAAAAAATATCTATTAATCTTTATCTGTGGTGATATAATCATACTTCTTGTGAGCAAGTTAGAATTTCTTTTTTAAAACAAAAGTCTAACTTTTTTTATATATTTCTTAAAAAACACAAAATAGAGGATCTAACTCTAATTAGTAGTTTGAAAAGAAATTGATAATTGTGATAATGGAATTTTAAAGAGTTAAAACCTTATGGTATATACTTGTGATTTACATTTGTAGTCGTGGTGTTGAATTTAGAATTGAGTTCTTGGATTGTAATTTTTGAGTAAGGTGGATCTTGATGATGAATTGAGAAAAATTATTCACACATATTTTTCAAAGACTAAAATTGGATTGTGGGTATGTAATTGAGTAATATATTAATTTATACATATTATTGAATTTAATGTAATGTATTAATTTGAATTAAACTGTTGATGTTGTTGTTGATTTTGGTATTTAAATATTCTCTTGTTTAATAAGTTGAGTGATTTAAATATAGTTAAATTATGATAAGTGTAATTTAAAATAAAATAACATATGAATGATAAGATGTTATAAGAAATTTATATATTTTTTAATTGTGTAAACTATTCTAATGATATTTAAGTGATAATATCTTGACGATTAATTAATAGTTATACATTTGAGTAAAAGGATAAAAATATTTCTCTCTTATCTTATCTCAAGAGAGATAAAACATTTAAAGAATATCCTTCAAACAACTACCTCATTTACAAAATATTTTATTTATTATTGTTTGACTTGAACATTGATTAAGGAATTATAAGTAGGTGATTAATATTAAATTATTAAAAAGTAATTTATGTTAATAAACTATTATCTCTTTACCTGGTGAACACTTACTTCCAAGCTGTAACAATAGTAGGATTAACTATGGTCATGAGTTTAATTCTCACAAGTTCAAATACTTTGGAAACACAAAAAAAAAATCTAAAATGTTAAAGTCAAATGATTTTCACTAAACATCATTTCATAAAACTTAATGAAAATTAACTTCAATATACAAATAGAAAATAAATTATAAAGCATAAATGAACTTAAATGTACAAAGTTATGATAGGTTTATAAAAAAAGTTTTAGAGATTGCAAAGTTTTTATAGGTGAATAAATAAATAGTTACAATTATAGTTCACATATTTAACATAAAACTAGAATTTTAACTCTTATCAAAGAAACAACTATACTAAACTAAAACTATACCTCATATTTTCTTCATAAAAAAAATATGCATTTAAAAATATACTTTCAAGAAAAGAAGGTGGTGATATAGTTTGGTCATTTGTTCTTTTAGTCTATAAGTAGTTCTTCAGATTTTGTATCCCAAACCATTTTTATTAAGCTTTGTTTCTTAGTTGCTTCATATGATATTCTTCAATTTTAACAGATTTAACTTCAAAAGACAAGTTGTCTATAAGTCAAGCTTCATATGATTTCAAAACATGACTTTTAAGTTAGATATTAACTTTCTCAATTAAGATACATGAAAACTATTATAAAAATTAAGTAAAGAGTGACTAATGAACTTATGACTTAATTTTAGTCTTAATAACTCTTACACATATAGGTATAACTCACAAAAACATAGATGATCTCAAGTCAAAAGCATTTAAAAATTACCTTATAAAATCAACACAATAATTTTAACAACTTATAAAAGTATTTTTTCTTTCTCTTGAATTCTTTCTTACTTTGTTGCAGTAATTCAAATCCGATGAAAACATTTTATCTGTCTCAATGTTAAGATAACAAAATCCTACAATTAATATAATGTAAAAATCTCATAAAAAATCATCATCATTCTAAAATGATAATTATTATTGTAGGTGAATTATAACAAAGATATAAAATGTTTAAAATGATGTAAGATGATATAATTTATTTAAAATAAAATGATTTTTCATATAAAAATTTTACAAGACCTATGCGATTTAGCTGTTGTATGAAGAATCCCATTTTTTATTTATGAAAATGATGTAATTTAAGTTGCTTTTTACCAACATACTTTGAATACCTTTTGTAAATACTTTGAATGTTTTCTGTATTACATATATAAAAATAAATAAAAGGTAAATCCAAAAGTGAGAAAAGGTGAAATGAAACCACATATTTTAAACTTGAGGTTGTGAGTGAGGGTTGCAGTGCTTAGGTTAGGAGGAGGCAGCATACCCACCTGAAAAAACTGCCAAAATCTAGTGCCAATCCACACACACCAGTACTGGCCCAGGGCATCTAATTCCAGGGACAATTTCGTCATTATACTAAATACCCCTCACACTTCTGACACCTCTCTGTTCTGCTAAACCCCACACTGAATCCCAATTAACCTTACTTCCTTGGTCTTCTTGACCATCTCCTTCTCATATCCAAAAAATAATTAATAATAATAATAATAAATATTTTTCATTAAAAAAATCACACTCAACTGAACTAATAATATTTTTTATTTTTATGGCATAAACACAATTATTCTCTCATTATGTGGGGAATTAGTACAAGACAAAGACTAGAGTTTGAAAACACAACCAAGAAAGACACCATTTACTGACAAACCAAACCAAACCATCCTCTGCTGAACTCGAACAGATTTTCTTCTCTCTCTCTCAAAGTCCTCTTTTTTCTCACAAGTCACCACTCTCTCACTCTTCTCTGCTATGCTTTTTCTTTTTGTTTTTTGCATTATTTTTTAATCTCTCTAGCCTCTGCTGCTACTCTTTTAACAATGAAGCAATGCTTCTTCACCGTGACCGTACTCAAAACTCTAGTCAAATTGCAAATTGCCAAACACTAGAAAGAACCCTGTCTTCTCTTTCTTTCTCGAGCCCCTACCTTCTTTACCCCCTCTCTCTCTCTCTTCTCTACAAATGTGCAGTAATTTTTTTTATTTGTTTAGTCATTTACTACTAATGGTAAGTTAATGACTCCATCAACTTCCATTAAGCCACTAATAATGAGTTAATAAATCTTTTTATTGTTGAGTTGGTATCTTAATATCTCCTTGTTGTTCTTGTTGTAGCAGGCTACTACTTAGGTAGTGTGTGTGTCTGAGAGAATGGAGAACTTTGCTGCGTTGTTTTGCTTGTAAAGGTTCTCCTTTGAAAACATCTGCTGCGTTTTTGTCTCAGAAAGAGGAATGGTTTTGCTCCAAAACTTAGGAAAAAGGCTATTTTTTGAAAACTTGTTTGTTTCTTTTAAAACCCAGTTGAAAGGTGGTTCTCTCTACCTGGGAAAGCTCCCTCCTTTTTTGTCAGAGAAAGGAGCAAGTAAGACCCTTTCTCACTAAAGCATCCAACCCTTGTTAAGATAAGGAACTCTTGCACTACTACACTACACTACACTACACATTAGTGTGTGTGAGAGAGATGGGATGTGTTGCTTCCAAACTAGAGGAAGAAGAGGAAGTGGTGGCTATTTGTAGAGAGAGAAAACGGCTGTTAAAGCTAGCTGTGGAGAAAAGATATGCACTTGCTGAGGCTCATTGTAAGTACTTTCACTCTCTCAATGCAGTAGCTGCTGCCATTAAGCTCTTTGTTGCACGCCACTCTTCTCCTTCATCACCTTTCCTCATAACTTTCCCTCCTCCTTGCCCTTCTTCTAACTCTCATTCTCCACCGGCTGAGAATGTCATCATCAACCCCATGTTCCTCCAGCAGACACCCTCAGAAACCAAGCATGAAGCCATTGGTTGTGACTCATGCATCTCTTCAACAACCTCGGAGTCCTCTGAGGAAGAGGGTGAAGAAAAAAGGGAAGGAGAGGATGAGGGCAAGGGAGAAGAAGCGCCGCATGAACAACCATGTGGGTACTATTGCATGCCTGTGACTATGCCTATGTCCATGTCGATGTCTATGCCTATGCCTATGGCTATGCCACCTGCAATGCCGTCCCCTCAGAGAGATTTTGGATGGGACTTCTTCTACCCTTTTGACAGTGTGAGGAGTGATATGTGTGGCTACCATAGGAACTTGGATGATGATTTGAGGGCAGTGAGGGAGGAGGAAGGGATTCCTGAGTTGGAGGAAGAAGTGGAGAGAGAAGAGGTTGAGCACAAGGTGGTGTGTGTTGAAGAGAATAATGGTAAAAGTAATAATGAAGGTGTTGCTGAGCAAGTTATGAGTGGTGTTGAAACAGCGAAGGTGGTGGATGTGGCCACTGAGAACCAGGGGGAGCAAAGGGGGCTTGCAGTTCTTGATACACCTGCAGAGGGGAGAGAGTTGCTTGAAGCATTGAAAGACATAGAGGACCATTTTCTCAGGGCTTATGATTCTGGTAAAGATGTGACCAGAATGCTGGAAGCTAATAGAATCCCCCTTCAATCTAGTTTGGATGAAATAAAAGGTGGGTTCCTTTTGAGCTATTATTTTTATTGATACTATTATTATTTTGCAAATATCAAATTCATGTTTATGGTTGAGTTTCTTGAATTATTAACTAGGGGAGATAATAATTACTATGTGATGTAATTGGTTCATTAAAACTTGTACATTGCTGTGTTGTGTTGGTTCTGCCTCATATCATTAGCCTCAACATTCGGCATGTGCAAGGTATGATTATCATGTCTCGGTTAACTTGTTTCTATTTCTATTATGGACTGTCCTTTTCTTTGTCCAGCTTTGGATACTTTAGGATATACTCCAATCTTGGACTATTGGACATCTTAGCTCATCTTGTAACTATGTTATTGCAATTTTCTCATATTCCTGCATAGGTCATCTTCTGACACTATTCGTGTTGATCCATGTGACTTTAGACACTTGAGTTTCTAATTAGCTAATCTAGGCATGGCCTACAAATCAACCCTTGACACTTGTAAAGGCACAGCTGCATTTCATACATAACCCACGGAACCTCAAATATATGTAACTCTTTACTTGAACGACTATAGTATAATCGCAAGGTTTATCTGAACACTCAAAGGAAGTGCTATTAAGTTAGAGTACTTGGTGTGTGTTTGAACTTTTGATTAGTCACAAGTTGATGGCACACAAGTGGTTACACAAAAACTTTGAATTAGTTTATTGTGTTCAGAATAGCTTATCATAAATAAAAGCTAAATGAGAGAGCTCTAGAGGATAAAAATGATTGTGATCTAAAAATTATCCAAAGCCATGCTATTATTGTTATTTCTGAAATCCATATTGTGCATGTACCATCTTGTGAAATCTATTTCATGTATCAGCACATGATAACCAATGCTCTGTGTAATTTATATGCTCCTCTATATGTATTCCATTATCTCTGCATGGGTTCACATGCTTCTGTTTCAAGTTTCAACCCTTGAGATTTTGAACCATCTGATCTCACTGCAGAAAGTTCGACTAAACTCATTCATGCAATAACGTGGAAGTCCATTTCATCTAGGCAATCATCATGCAAGAGTCTCATGGCTCCAAATATGAAAAATTCCTCAACTTGGGTGGAATATAAGAATGATCTGTTTGATGATCAGGGAGGAATGGATTCGGGAAGGCATTCATTAACCTTAGGAAGGTTATATGCATGGGAAAAGAAACTCTATGAGGAGGTTAAGGTTGGTTGTTTTTATAATTCTTTTGTCTTTTATCTATATTTTCTGTCTTGTGATTATACTCCATCAACATTTATTCTGGAATGGATCAAGTTAAAAACTTGATCTACTTTGAGGGCTACATATCTACTTTTTCAAGTATCTATCTACACGTTTTTCAGTTTACACTTTTTCTCATTCTACTTTTAACATCTGAAAATTTCCCTTACCTTAGGCTGGAGATAGCACAAGGAAAAATTACGAAAAGAAATGTGCACAGTTGAGAAATAAGAATGTTAAAGGAGATGATCGGCTGAGCACAGACAAAACAAAAGTTGAAGTGAGAGATCTGTATGCTGGGATCTTGGTTGCAATCAGAAGGGCGGAATCAATCTCAAAGAGAATTGAGAAAATGAGAGATGAAGAATTACAACCTCAAATTGTTGAACTGTTAAAAGGGTGCGATAACATTACCACTGAAAACTAAAAAGACTAAAACTTTTCAAGTTTCATTGATTTCTTATGTTCCATTTTGCTAATGCAGCCTGACTCAGTCATGGAAAATCATGTTGGAGTCCCATGAAACCCAGAAGAAGATTCTATCCGAAGTCAAGTACTTCACATGCACCACGTATGACAAATTCTGTAAGCAGTCTCATGGATTTGCAACTGTTCAGCTCGAAGCTCAGCTTCAAAACTGGCGCGATTGCTTCAAGGAGTACACTGCAGCACAAGAAGCATACGTTGAAGCTTTGCATGGATGGCTGAGCAAGTTCATAGTCCCTGAAGTTGAGTTTTACTCGAGAAGCAAAAATGTGGCCTTGCCGTACCAAGTCAAAGGGCCACCTCTCCTTGTGATATGCAACGATTGGTTAGGTTCACTGCAGAAGCTACCTGATAAAATGGTGACACTGGCATTGAAAAGCGTGGTGAAAGATGTTAGAGCTTTGTGGCTTCAGCAAAACAAAGAGCAACAGCAGAAAAGGAAGGTAGACAGGCTAACAAGAGTTCTGGACAGAAGATGCTCTTCAGAACCACCCAAAGTGGAGACCAAGATGCTTGAGCTGCACGCCACTGATCATGAATGGGGTACTACTGATCATCATCAAGATGAGTGCATGGTGGAGAAAAATGATCATTTGGAGACACTGAGAAGAAAGCTTGAAGTGGAGAAGGAGAAGCATCACAGCAGCATGCAGGAAACACAGAGGATCACATTGCATGGATTGCAATCTGGTTTTTCTCTGGTGTTTGAATCCTTGTCAGAGTTCTCCAAAGCATCACAGAAAATGTACAATGGTCTTGTAAGTTATAGTGAAAATAGTGACAAGGTTGGGAATATTACATATATAGAGGGTGGCTGCAATATTGAAAGTTGCAACAGCCAAAAATAGTGTTAGTGGTGAGGGATATTTGTGGCTTTGTGGTGCTGTGTTGTGTAAGTAATTATGCTGTTATTATGTGTTGTGTTATGTCGAAGCAGCTCGCTGAGACATCAATTTTTATGTTAGTTGATGGAGTGCACTAATGTACTACTATATTGTTGCTGACTGTTAACTATTTTGTTTGTCAATTCTCAGTATTTCTCCCATTTTCTGTGTTTAGCAGGTGAAAAGTAAGATAAAGAGGGAATATGATGAAGTGGTTAGCAATTGTGATAGCTATATGATTAGTTTAATGAGGTTGAGAGAGGGAATTTGTACAAGATTCTGAATTATCTTGGTGGGGATATTAGATTCCTTTAACAATTTGATTGATGGTTAGGTAGGATTTGTATTATTTTAGAAAAAAGTTATAAATATAAATGGATCGTAAGATCACCAACTAAATACATAAAGTAAGTATAAATAATCTAAGTGCAATCTGACACTGAAAAATATTCATGGTAAATTGTTTTTATAAGTTCTTATAGAGGTTATTATTACGAAATAATGTGTAAAATAAATTAATAAAATACTATGATATCTATAATACTTCACAAAACAAGGTACTTAATGAAAGGACATTTAACTAAACAATCGATAAAAATATTTAGTATATAAAAATTAGGATTCCTACTGGGTTGACAATTTGAGGTGGGTAATGCATGTTGAAGAGTTGAATTGCTTAATTTAACCCATTTTAATTTAATGGGTTAAGTAGGTTAATTAATAGTTGTTACTTCTTGATATACATGTGTTTTAGTTCTTTTTTTCTTTTTAATCTCCATACTGATTCTTTATTTATGATTAAATTATTTATTAACATAATTGTTCTTCTCGATGTGTAATTATATTTGAGTATGTGAACATATCTCTTAATAAAATTTTAAATAGAAAAAGGTAAATTAGTTCATTTTATAGATTTCTAAAAAGTACTCACTTATTTTATCTTTAATAATAAATATTTAATGAGAAGATGACACTTGAGAGTTAATAATGGTGTAATAACATTGGATTGAAAAATATGTAAACTATAGCTCATGTTATATCTTTCCTTGTCAAAGTCAAACCTCAAAACAAATATTATTCAGTAAAGATAAATAAATAAATAAATAAATGTATAATAAAGTGTCTTGTAGAGAGAATTATATAAAACTTGTAGAAGGTGTTTTATAATAAAGACTCATGAGGGAGTAATTCATTATAAAGAATGAACTTTTTCTTTTGCTATATTAAAACCATGATTATTATATAAAATTTATTACCAATCTTAAGTAATAAGCGTTAAAAAAGGGAACTAACAAAGAAAAATATAGTAAAACTTAAAGTTAAGGGGAAAAGCTATTAATCATATGTAATTTTAATTTTATGATAACAAACACTTGTCAAAGAATTCTTGTACACCATGTTTTATTTGTTTATTGTTGTTGATCTCTACAAAAAGATGTTTAATTTATTAGTTAAATGTGTGGACCACATGGGGGAAAACACCTATGAGCTAATTATTAATGTCTCATACCAGAATAGTTAAATGCGTAGATGTTTCCAATTTTACTTTGAAAATGAGCATGGAACTTTCAAAAATAGAAAAATAAAAAAATTATTTGAAGTACAATTTTAGAAACAATTTTTTCTTGCATAGTCTTTCAATTCAAATTGAAATTTTTTTTCTATTCTCTCATTTTCTTTAATATAAAATTCAACAGATAGTAAATGAAGACGAAGTAATTTCATAATTATTTCAACTATTAAAAAATATTTGATCACATGAAACATACTCTTGATATGAGTCCAAAAAAAAAAAAATTGCACCAAAAGAATACTCTTGAAAATTCAAATTCAGGTTTTTCGTTCTACTACCTGAATTATACCTCGGTTTGTAACCCAACAAAAATGACTCGGTTAAGATTAAAACACTTATAATAATAAATTAACAATAGAATTGACCCTCTTCATTTTCCAACTAATTCACCTCAATGTCTCATTTGACATTAATTTCAATGAAGTTGTCGGCTATCTACTTACCACATTTACTACAAACACGAATCTCAATCTTATACTGATTCAAAGTTTTATTATACCTTCCAATGAATAATAGAACAAGCAAATTGGAATGAGTTGAACATAGGTTTAGTTCGAAAACCAGACACTCTCATTCATCAATGTACTCATATAGACACTCTCATCTAAACACATGTGTCGCATGCTGAAAAGGGTGAGGGTGCAGTCTGTACGTGAGAGATGTACGAGTACAGAAAAGGCAAGCACTTATGACCCACCGGAAAAACACAAGACAGAAGCATTATTATAAAGCTTTGGAACAAAACGCCAAAATGCAGCACCTTGAAAGAAACAGCATGGTTCGATATACATCATAAACATGCAAAGCACGTCAACAGAACCATCATGAGAGGACCCATAACACATAAAGAGGTACACAAATATAAAAAGGACATTTGCCCTTTGGATTAGGAAAATCACTTCCATGTGATATAGTGTTTCAAATTTGGAAACCAGTTAAGAAAATGAAGTGTTAAAAACACCTTTAGAGGATTAAAAAGGAAACTGAACTCCCAAGTGTTTTTTTTTTCTTTGTCTATTTATTAAACGAAGCAAGACGGACTATTGAGATTGCAAAATGCTCAATTGCTCACCAACTGTGAACATAAATATGCACCTTTGCAATGTATGTTTCACGCTTCTAATTTGCCAGATGAACAACTATATTCTATTCGCAGCTTTGTACAATATGCAATGATTTCACATCCGATAAAATAACTTGGGTATGATCACGCTGCATGAAAATGAATAGTTACAAGTTCGCATTTTTAAATTAGATCACCGTATTTTCCTGTCTACCTTAGGTACAGATAAAACCAAGAAATGAAGTAGTTATGATTTTACTAACAACAGCAGCAGTGGGAGGTATGCCCAGAAATGGTATACAGTTCTCTCCAGCTGACACAACCACAGGGGGGCCAGCTAGGAGTCCTATGGTTATAAGTAATAACAGTAACCTTGCCTGTCTACCTTAGGGTATGAACGTGCTGCGTGCAAATGAATAATTACAAGTTTCACAATTTAATGTAAGATCACCATGCTTTCCTGTTTACCTTAGGTACAGAGAAACCAAGAATTGAGATATAATAATGATTTCACTAACAACAGCAGCAGGGGAGTGTATACCCAGGAATGGGACAATATCTACCTGCAACCAGTTCTCTACAGCTGACCCTACAACAGCGCCAGCTACGAGCCCTCCTATGGTTATGACAGTGGCCTTCCCTGCAATAAATTAATAGGATACAACAATGAGAAAGGAATGAAACTTGTGTTATAACTAATCTGACAAGCTTGGAAAAAGATCTCAACTCAACAAAATATAGCTACAAGTGTCATTTGTTAAGTAGATTAACTTTTTCAACTGCAGTGTCATACTTCTTATTCTTTCCAAACAGCAATTTATTTAGACAAAAATAATAATCATGTTGGATAAATTAATAAATGAATTAGTATCCATATCAGTAGCATTAGAAATACAGGTTTTTTCTATAAACCCAACTTTTAATATTGAGTTTAGGAGAATACAATAAAAGAAGTAAACAATACAGTCAAATTTCATTATGTGTTCCTGCCTAATTACAATACAAAATGCTATCGTGAATGGCTCTTGCAGGATCTCATTATGGAGATAGATCTTGCATTACCTAAGAAAACAACAATCTAGAAATTTGTATAGCAATAGACAACTACAATAAGAAAAAACAACCAATTTCATCCCACTAGTTTGGAATAGTTAGATGAATCAACCAACAATTCTTTTCAGAGGATCCAAAAAGTTGAGGTTCATTCATATCACTTGCTTTCATCTCGTATACTCTTATCTGTCATCAAAATATTAAGTTTCAACAAAGGATAATACGAAGGTAAATCTCTCTATGTCCATTTCCCCCTTTTCCCGAGTTCTCCCACTCATTATGGCCTTTCCAATTCTCACTTCCTTCATACAGGTCAATATGAATATTGCCACTCACGAAACAAAAATCCTCTTGAATTGCAATGAACTGATTATAGAGTGCACAACATGTGAACGCTCCTTACCTAACTTAACATTCTTTTTGGTCATGAAGTACAGGGAAGCACCAAAGCTACCAGCCAAGAGGAGTCCAGGAACATCAGCCCCAGCATAAGATGCAGCGGGTGTAGAAGCCCCATTAAGATAGGTTAAACCCATCAATGCACCATACACTCCAGCTTGTAAACCGAGATCACTGGTGGAAGGTGACTCAATTGACACAGGTGAACTCTTCAACCATTGAGGCATTGATCCCACTGTTGGGGGCTTAACACGCTTGACATCAGCATAACGCACATTACTGTTTGCTACTTTCCCTGCCCTCCGTTGAGTTAGGCTCTGCATGAGCAACATGTCATATGCAGCCTCAACCTAAAAAGGCAACCACTAATTGTGTCAATATCCGAATCCACTTTATTCACAAGTTAACTAGTTTCCTTTGGCTTCTCTAGAAACTGATTTTAATTTATCTACAAGCCAATTTTAACTTGAAAAAGGTTTAATTCTTCTTCTATTCTTCTTAATGGGTGCATGTTTCAAGATATAATATGTGGTACAAAATAGGTCCCATTCCAATGAAAATAACATGAACATTTACATTATTCAGAATCAACAATGCCTGAAAACCTCTATTCAAAACCAAACCCAGAAATGAGAAATCCCCATGTTCACCTTTACAGAAATCCTTTTCGATACCTTAAAACAAACACAACTCATTAATATCAACTGAGAAGTTTTTCCAAACAAAAATCAATGCTCCCCTATTGACCCATCACCACAAAGAGGATTGACCTTATCATTATCAGTTAATCACAAACACTCATGTTTAACCCTGAAACGATAAATATTACCCAAACGACACCCATCATTTTTTGTTTTAATCATCACACCACATACGCTGCAAAAAAAAACCCACTCAACTCATGAGGTGACAAAAAATAATATCCGAGAATATAACAAATCATCGATTAAAAAAATTGAGAAATATATATTCAACAAATAATATATCCATACAAAAACCAATGAGAAGCCGAAATTACGTCAGCCTTTTAATAGAGAATTTTATAGAGAAAACTTTGATACAGTTTTTTCAAGTGCTTACAGTGTTCCAGTTTATACAGAAATTTCAATTTGACACGCAGCTTAATAAATCTTTACATTAAACACATATCAGCATAGATTCAAAACTCTAATTATGATTAGCAAAACTCTAACAATGATTAGGCACTAGCACCAAAACACTTAATCTAATTTCATTTTTCACCATCTCAAACACTAGCTGCAACAACTAACATTATGTGAATTTGATTCTCGTAACGGAAATTGGAGCGAAAGAGCGAAATCGAAGAAAACTCAACCTGAGCAACGGCATCTTGGTCGTCTTTGCAATTGGCGAGGATTGCGTTTTTCGCGCGGAGTATGTCGTCGAAGGAGGCGCCCTCCGACACGCCGAGCAGCTTCAGCGCGTTCTCCACCGACATCTCGAACGGCGCCGAGTCATCGGCGCGAGAGCCGGCGTGGAGCGGCGCCACCGTCCTGCGGCGGCACTGTATCCGCGGCGGTGCGGCGCGCCACGGTTCGACCGCGATTGGTTTGGGAAGGAGAGGGCGGACCGGCGGTCTGGAAAAGGCTGAACCGGGCGAGAGTGGGTCGGGCCGGAGGGAGAGAGTGGAAGCCATGTTACGTTGTGATTATTATTATTATTGTAATTGTAATAATTATCGAAGCTTTTGGTGAAAGAAAAATTTAAAAAAAAAAAAAAAACGAATGTGAGGCTTATAGTGAGTGAGGGAGAAGTGTTTGAAATAACAACATTGAACTGCAATAGCAACAGCCACATTTTTGTTTTGTTTCAGTGACGGGACACTCACCACCGTTGATGCGAAGATTGAAAATCATGATCATCATCAATGGATAATAGACTCGTATACATGTATGTTACATCTTTCTTCTACGCCACCTTAACCTTGTTCAGTACATTTAATCCTGTCTTTTTTTTAATGTTTGATGTGAAAGTGTGTGTGGGTTGAATTATGTTTTTATTGAGTTGAATTAAGTAATTTATATTTATTATGGTAATTTAATTAAACTTTTTATTTGGAAGTATATTGAAGTTTTTGCAAATTTTGATGTTTTTAAGTTGACTACCAACTTAAATATAGAACATTATTACTTAACAATAGATGCAGGTTCAAATAATAATATTTGATACTTAAGTTGTAAGTGAATAAAGAGATCACATTATAAGTCAAAATTTAAACAAGACAGAGACTATAACAATATTTTCTTTCCTGTAGAATTTATTGTTCGAGTAATAGTTATCGCTTATTAGAAGTCTAATTTATTATTATATTCAATTAAATTAAGTAATATAAAAATGTTATGATTTAAGATAATATGTTGTGATTGAACTTTATTGAAATTACAACTTAATTTACTATGTTAACTAACTTGTGATGATGAGTTTAAGTAGATACACATGTAATTAATATAGGTCTTGTTTCATTAAATTATATATATTAAGATGCATATTATAACATTTATATATAGATGTAATGAATTTATCTTGATCATTGATTATAGTATGCATGCAACTTGTAGGTTAAACCTGTTGAATTGAATAAGATGTAAATTTATTAATATATATATATATATATATATATATATATATTAAGAGTAATGTTTAATTTTGGAAATATTTCATACACACACAAACATGCATGCATATAAGTTATTGAAAAATTAAAGTATATTATTTTATTTTATTTTTATAGGTATTGTTCTTAATATATGAAAATATAAAATTAACGAAAAATATAAAACATGCATGCATATAAGTTATACAAAACTAACGAAAATTTTCTTTTTGTATTAATATGCATTTTTTTATTGTAATAAAAAAACATGTCAATACTTGTTATATTGAACTAATTATTTACTTGTAAAAAAATCAATTTTGAAAAAAATTATAAGAGGTTCTACAAGTGATAAATGTGGAGAATGAATACATAATAAACAAATGATGGTGGAGAATGGATGGATGCAGGAAAAATTGATAGGGGGAGAGATTTACTAGAATCTTAGAAAGTCATGAACTTGTAAAGAGAGACATATTGGGTAGAAGTTGAGTTCTTAACATATTTTAAGACGTTAAATTGCTAATGGATAGAACTTTATAATTTTGACATAATTTATCTGTTGTACATGATGATATATTGTAATTCTTCATAATATTTTTTGCATTGTCATAGTTTTTTTATATAAAATTATACATTTTCAGGATTTTACTTTTTTCTTTAAAAAAATTTATATACCGATCAAATTCATCTTAGATTAGTTTAATCAAATATTATCTATTTGATAGTTTATCCTAACAATTAGGAAAGTAATAAACCGAATTCAACAAATTCAGTTAGACAAAATAATAAATAAAATTATTCACATAAACTTAAGTTATAATATATTTGTTTTACATTTTGTAAAAAATTTATTTTTTCAATAATACTAAATTTTTGTTTTGAATTTATTATACAGACAAACTGTAGAACAAATATATTATAATTTAAGTTTATATGATTAATTTTATTTATCATTTTTTTTAATACTTGAACTTTTGAATCGGATTCACCTCTGTATTATTTGATAAGAAGAATTGTTAAAAATATTTATTATCTAATTAAAGTAATTTAAGATAAAACTAATTAACATATAAAGATTATATTTTTTTATGAGAAAAGTAAAATCCTAAAAATATATCATTCCATACATAAAAAACTATATCAAAATAATGCGAAACATTATACAAATGGTTGATATAATTGAATTCATACTTAGTATTTAATAATTGTTACATGTATCTCGCTTGAAAATTAAGAATAACTTGCAATTAACATTAAGAAACTAGAAATCTAATTTACAATGAAAATAAATAAAAAAATAGTAAAAGGTTTCTTTCAGGTTTAATTGAATATTAAAAACTAATTTTTTTTCTTTTAATAAATGCATGTGATAGTTATTAAAGACAAACACATGTTTCATTGTCTCAGTCATTATCACAATTCAAATAAAATTAACGAAAACTTTATTTTTCCATCAATATGCATTTTTTTCTTATTGTAATAAAAAAAATGTCATACTTCTTATATTGAACTAATTTTTTACTTGAAAAAAAAAATCAATTTTGAAAATTTTCAAGAGGTTCTACAAGTGATAAATGAAACGTGGAGAATGAATACATACACAATAAACAAATGACATTTCAAACTTTATTACCTGAATTCTTTTTATTATAATTGACACATTTTTTTTTAATTACAATTTTGACAAAATTTGAAGGGCTTTATGATTTAACATGGTGGTGAATGGATAGATGTGGGGAGAATTGATAAAAAATATTTACTAAAGATAGCTATATAAGGAAAAGGAGAGACATACTAGGCAGAAGGTGGAGTCTTAATATTTTGTCAAGACATTGAATTGCTAATGATAGACCTTCAGGATTTTGACATAATGACATCTTGCTGCACATGATGATATTATGAATATTTCTTGTATATATATTGACATAGTTTTTATATATGGAATAGTACAATTTTAGTATCTTACTTTTCTCTTAAAAAAGAAATCTTTATATATTAATGAGGTTCATGTTATATTACTTTAGCCGGATTATCTATTTCACACTTCCTCTTATCAATTGATGAAGTAATGAATCGAGTTCAACAAGTCTAATTGTTACACAAAGTGATAAACAAAATTATTCATATAAACTTAAATTATAATATATTTGTTCTACATTTTGCCTGTATAATAAATTAAAAAAATGTTTTTTCAATAATATTATTTTTTTAAATTTATTATACAGGCAGAGCATAGAACAAATATATTATAATTTAAATTTATATGAATTATTCTATTTATCACTTTGTCTGACATTTAGACTTGTTGAATTCTATTCATTTGTATCACTTGATAAGAGAAAGTGTAAAAAAGATTCATTATCTCATTAAAGTAGTCTAAGATGAACCTAATTAACACATAAAGATTATATTTCTTTTTAAAAGAAAAATAATGAAAACTTATTTGGCTGAGTTTAAGAGGGGGTGAATTGAACTTTGAAAGATTTTTATTCCTTTTAATTTTTGAAAACAATTTTCACAAACATAAAAGTTTTAATAAATCTCAATGATCAAGAATATATGGTACTGCAGAATTCAAGTAGGAATGAATTGGTTTATTAAAAATGCAAAGTAAGAAGCAAATGAATGATTTTCACAATTGAACACAATCAAGATTTTTAAACTAATAAGAACAATATCAATATGAAACTGAAAGCAGTACACACAGTTTATGAGAAGTTACTAATGCTTATAAGAATTACTCAATCAGACTAGCAAATGCATATACTGAAATGAATCAACATAAAGTGTCAACTATAAAGAATGTCACACAAGAATTTAAGACTTGATTGTGCAGAAAATTGATGTTAAACCATATTTGATTAAAGTCAATCTCAATTTGAAAACTTCTATGTAAAACAGATAAACTATGTAACAGATTATTCAATTTGCAGCAGATTAATCAAACCAAAGTCAATTATCAATTAATTTCAATATCAACACAAGAACAAAAATACAATTCTTGCAGTAAGAGTGTCAAGAATCACACTACAGTAATGAAATCTCAAGTATGCAGAAACACAGATACCTAACAGTACAGAACAACTTTCAGATCAGATTCATAATCTTATATGTAATACAGAATTTGAAAAGAAACCATTTGTTAAGCAATATTTCTTTGACAGCTACAACAGATTTATTAGAATAAACACAAAATTCAAGTTACAATGCACAAATCAATATCTAGCAGAGAACTTAAACCAATTTTATCAAGATTACCAGAAATTAATTCAATCTTTCAATTAAACACACAATACATAATTGAAAGAGAAGGGTTAAGAACAATAGAACACAATCAATTATACTAAGGGCTACGTTCAGTCTCCTTTGCCCCTCAAGCAAAGAAAATTTCACTAACTTTAATCAATTGTTTACACACAAACAATTACACAATTCTTACTCCACGTAAGAATCAAACACCCACTAAAATGAGCACCTACTCCCCGTAGTCCCCACTCAAATCAGCAATCACACACATGCTAAACCTATAACCTACAACAATACACAGTTTCAACAGTTTCACAGATTTGCAATCAATTTACACAAATCTTGATACAGAAAGGGATCAAGAATGGTAAATAACAACTCCCTGATTGGCTCAACCTACAACAATACACAGTTTCACAGATTTGCAATCAATTTACACAAATCTTGATAAAGAAAAGGATCAAGAATGGTAAAGAACAACTCCCTGATTGGCGCGGCCTACAACAATACACAGTTTCAACAGTTTCACAGATTTGCAATCAATTTACACAAATCTTGATAAAGAAAGGGATCAAGAATGGTAAATAACAACTCCCTGATTGGCGCGGCCTACAACAATACACAATTTCAACAGTTTCACAGATTTGTAATCAATTTACACAAATCTTGATACAAAAAATGATCAAGAATGGTAAAGAACAACTCCCTGATTGGCGCACAGAAGAGGCCTTTGCACAGTGTTGAAGAATTCCAATAGCACAAAATAGGTCAAATGTTACTCTTCAATAAAAAGCCTCAATTGATTTTCCTCAAGAACTCTCAAATTCACAAAAGTGTTTTTCTGTTGTAAT
>Ga0099825_1000876_pt1 | contig 35706 bp, 27 predicted proteins | sample SiratroredBW_FD_76838 | JGI IMG/M metagenome (GOLD analysis project Ga0099825, IMG submission 76838) | Root nodule microbial communities of legume samples collected from California, USA - Siratro red BW | ecosystem: Host-associated > Plants > Roots > Nodule | place: USA: California | collected...
AAAAAATAAAAAAACATAAATTTGTTTTTTACAAAAAAACAAAACCCCAAAAAATTAAAAAAGTAAACCTTTTCTAAAAAAAAAAAAAAAAAAAAACAGTATACAAATACAACTAATTAATAGTGTATAGTCCGACCAAACAAATGTTTGTGTGTTTGGATATATCTTTTAAAAACACAAACAGAGACCAACGAAGACACAACATCATCCTAAAATAAATGATAAGGAAATTATTGATACAATTGTCCAAAGCCTTATCTTAAAGTTCATGAGAGAAGAAAATATAGTAATTTGTCTTTAAATTCTAAAAGCATAACATAAAACATCAAGAGAATGAGCTGAAGCATTCGTACATATACGAATACACACATCAGTATACAGACCATTTGTGCTAATTACATCAAATACCATTGTCCACATAAAAGTCTTGACATTTAGTTAGAGGACCTTTGAAAGAGAGAACCAGCCAGAGAAACATTTCAAACGATGTGAATCAACAAAACTGAATGAGGATTTACATGGATAAGATGCAGATGGATTCAAAGATCACAGTCAAGTAAAAAATAACAATAGAAAGCACAAAGCAGTATCATGATAAAGAAACTTTGTCAGCTCCTCCATGATTCTATCATTAGAGTTTCCAGAAAAACAGGGAGGACAAGTTTTTAAAAACATTGAAACCTGGTATGGTGAAAAACAGAAACTGGATACAAAATTCCAAGTCATGCAGAGGTACTGTAATAGAACCTTGCTTCAAGATACAGATAGTTCTTTCAGAATTGGGTTAATCAACTTTATATCTTTTATTAAAAAAAGTAAAATGACAAAAGGAAAATAAATACTTAAAAAACAATAAAATAGCAATGTCTTTAGGAGCTGTTTGGCATTTTCTGTTTTCACTGTTAATAAGAGATATGCAACCTAATTTTTCTTTTCTTTCTTGTTTTCTAGTGTTCATACAGAAAATAATGAAAGCAGTTTTTTATTGTTTACTATTTTCACTATTTCCAACATAAATTTTTGGAACAGAAAACAAAGTGACGAGAGAAAATGTTTTCTCAATTATCAAACCAAACAACCAAGATAATTTCGTACATATGTACACATTTGCACTTGCACGTACTGCGTTAGAGGGGGCAGGAGAATTTCATTGACAATATCATGTCTGACAATTTGAGTGATACAGAACCTATGCAATTTAAACAATAAATAGAGTCATCCCCACTAAAATTTTGCTTCTAGAACTTATTTGGTATAAGACACTTACATTAGTATTAGAATCTTGTGGCTTCCGATTTCCTGGACGCAACATTTTGGCAATCTGAGAAGCTGCAGTCCTTGTCTTATTCTTGTTTTTCCTGGAGCGCCTAAGATTTTGGTTATAAAATAAGTATGGTCGGCCATAAATGTTTGGCCTTGTCTTAATCCTGTCACTTGAGCGCACTTGTCTCAAATCAGGGCCATCTTGGCCTGACCGTTTTGGATACATGAAGCAATGCTAAATTTTTCAAATAAAAAATCACATAATCAGCATATCTCAGCCAGCAACACCTGCAGAAATCAGCAGAATCTACAGCACTTAAATTTTTTCAAAGAGACAGATGTACAAACATATCATACCAGGGTAACTATCAATTAAAAGACTTCACCACTGCTTCATAATAAACCTTTCTCCCCTTATATGCATAAAAATTTAAATACTTGTTCAAGAATCATAGAATTAACATTGTTTAAGATTATTTAGATGCAAAAAAACTATATACACATGAAATTAAAAAGTTCAATTCGATTTTTTAGGCTAACAGACAAAGTTAGAGTTAGAGTCATCATAATGGTTAAGACAGGGAAGCTGCCACTAAAGCCAGAAACACCATTTTCAAACTGAGATGCAACATTCAACATGCTTGCAAGCTTCAGGTCGTAACATACAATTCTCACACTAACCTCGAAATAAACACAGCATTTGTTCAAAATACAAAGTGACATAAAAAAATAACAAATAAAAGGAAAACAAATTGCATCAAACAAACAAGAAGGAACCAAATAACCCAAAATCCACAAAAAATAAAAGTAATCAGTGAAGTTGAGTGTAGAGGGCGTGAGTGATGCGAGTGTTGTAAGAATTAGAGAGGGAATAAACGGGAATATGAGAGAAAAAATCGAGAGCACACCTGATCGCAGGGAATGAATGCAATAGGTTAGGGTTTCGGCGAAGGTTGAAGAAGGAAGAATGAAAAGCATCACTTTGAGTTTGAGAGTCCAAAACCCTTTCCCTTTGTCCCTCCTCTTTCTCTACTGTGTGTATTTTTCTCTCTTCTCCCCATTCGCACTTAGCTCCAAACCAAACGCCAAATATTTGTCTACTGTAAAACCAGATCCGGGTTGATTCGTTGTAAATGACCCGCGCAGTACACCATTTTTTTAGTTGGGCCGCTCCTGACAAAAAAGTCCAAACGTTTTTCGAAACATAAACACGTTCTTCCTGCACCTCCATAAGTTCATCCTACACCTTCGTATCTTTTTAAAATTTCAAAAAAAAAATCCTTTCTAGGTTATATAATCCAGATATAATTTTTTTATTACAGATAATACAATCTGAAATATAAATTCTTTTATAGTTTAGATTATCAATCTGAAATATAAATTAAATTTTTTATATTTTAGATTATATAATCTTAAATATAATTTTTTTCATCAGATTATATAATTCATAATACATTTTTTTTTAAATTCTGAATTATACAATTCAAAATATAATTTTTTATTCTAAATTATAAAATTTGGAATATATTTTTATATTCTCCATTATACAATACAAAAAATATATTTTAGATTATATAATTTAGAATATAATTTTTATACTATGGAATTATAATACAATTTTTTTTTTATATTTTTTGTTGTATAGTTCAAAATACAATTTTTTTTTATATTTTCGATTGTACAATCTAAAATAATTTTTTTTAATTTTGAATTATATAATTCAAAACAAAAAAAGTAAGGGGTGTAGGATTTATTTATTTATTTTTCATAAAGAGTATAATAATCATTTTTCTGAGTCTGTGGAGGTGTATGAAGAAAGTGTAGAGGTGCAGGAAGAAGGGGTATGAAACATATGAACAATTAGATTATAACCACTTATGAGAGTTTACCAATCAAATAGGAACATGATAATTTATTAATTTTCTTATTATTTAATGGATTAAATAATAAAGTGAAAATATAAAAATAAATCAACTATTTTAAAAATATTATTTAAAAATGTGACATTATTTTTAACCAACTTATGTTTTTTTTGAAAAAAAATAAATCAAAATTTTTGATATTGTATAATGAGAAGATAAAGGTGGACATATACTTTGAGAGGCTTTGGGTGTAAAAATTCAAATTCAAAACCCTAAAAATTGACGTATTTAAGGAAAGTGTGACATGTGTTTACTTATGTTTTCTTCACGTATTATCACACCTATTATGCCTTCTCACATGTACTTTGCATTGGTGACTTAGTCTTGGACAGTCATTTTCTTTTGGGCTTGCGAAAGCCTAATTAAAATCCTTGGGCTTGAGAAAGCCTAATTGAAACCCTATATAAACTTATGTAACCATAGCTTAACCTTATTTTACATAAGGATCAAATACAAACGAAAAAAAAAACCTAATCTACTTTACATAAGTACAAAAGGCTTAATTATTCTATACTACTTGCCCTACACATGGCCTACAAAATCATAATTTACTCTATCCAAATTTACAAACCAAAGCTTGGCTAATGATAACAAGAGTTTGGCCTTGTTGAGATCCAATCTCCTTGTAATCTTTTATCCATAGCTTTAGTGTTGTTTGTGTGAATTAGAGATTTCTCCTTTGTGCTTTGTATCCTTACCTCTTCAATTTGAATTCAAAATCCTAAAGAAAATGATGCATGGAAAGAGAGTGTGACATGTGTCCACTCATGCTTTCTTCATGCACTTTCATGCCTATCATGCCTTCTCACATGTGCCTTGTGTCCTTACCTTATTCTTGAACAATTTAGGATTTTCTTTTGGGTGTGAGGGACCCCAATTGTAACCCGAAATAGACTTCTCTAACCCTAACTTAACTCTAATATACTAAAGGGTTAATACAAGCCCAAAACCCTAGTATACTTTGTCCAAATACAAGGCTTGATTATTCTACATTACTTGGCTTGATACATGACCTACAAAATTCTAATCTACTCTATGCAAATTTACAAACTAAATCCTGCTTTGTGATGATGATGATGATGATAAAAGTTTGACTCTACTGAGGTGCAATCTTCTTATAATCTTCTGGTCATAACTCTAATGTTGTTGTGTGGATCAAAGGTCTTCAGCTTTTATATCCTGTAGAGTTGATCTTTTTAAAGATAATATTGGAATGAAAATGATTGTTGGAGGTCAAATCAGGTTCATTGTGCTTCTAAACTCCTAGTCAATACTCTAGATCTTTAACCTCTTTATTATGTAAAAGTTGTGGCTCGATGATTTTCCATCATCTATATAATATCCAATTATTTGTATTACCATATTTTTTAGATATAATATATTAAAATGAATACTTAGTATTTAGAAAAGGTATTATTAAATTATATTATGTAGGAATATTTATTCACAAATATAATAAATAAATAAATAAATAAAATTATATTTTATAAATAAAACATATAAAAAAGATAAGATCAACTTTGGAAGGACCATCAATATTATGATGGTTGAACTTTGGATGATTAGCCTTGGGAAAACCACCCACATTGTGATAGTCAGACTTTAGATGATCGGTCTTGGAAAGACTATCCATATTGTGATGGTCAGACTTTGAATGGTCGACTTTGGGAGGACCATCCAAATTGTGTTGGTCAGGCTTTGGATGATTAGCCTTGGGAGGACCACCCACATTATGATGATTGAACTTTGAATGATCAGTCTTGAAAGGACCACCCACATTGTTATAGTCAAACTTTGGATGATCGACCTTGAGATTACCAACCACATAAAACTATCATCCACCATCCTGTTAAAGAGACATTTGGTTTAAAAGATTATGTCAAAAGATGTGTTTAATTAGTATAAACACTTATTTAGAAAATAAAAACAAAATAAAGTTATACTTACTTATGATATTCATAAAATATGAGAATGGAATAGTTTTGAATTATAATTGTTTATTTCACAAATCATAAAGTGAAAATAAATAACCAAATCCATACCATATCATGTAATCAATTTTTTCTCTTTTAAAATTTTTATAATGTTCAAATATCTTTTAATAATTTTTTTTCTTTGCATCAACTTGATTTTGTGTCATCAAACAAGGTTCTCCTTTTATTTGAAGCTAGAATAAATAGCAAGTTATTTTCAACTCATTTTAGAGACATATTTTTTAAATAAATTGAAATTCTAGAGTTTTGTTAAAACAATTGGATTACTTGAATTTTAAATTCTATTTAAAAAGTAAAAATATGAAAATTCTTCATGTTCTCAAATTCATATTTTTAATCTTTGTAGTTTATGTTAATCATAATTAAGATCCATCAGACTTGTATTGGGTCCATATAGACTCGTTTTGATTTGACGTGGGATCGACCCAATTTAGTTTGACATATTCCTAACTCAATGTTTTAGCCTAACATGAACCCAATTTGACTTGGTCAAACCTGATCCCATTTGTCTCAGTCCCTCCTTGGCCCAACCTGACTTAGGCTCGACAAGGACCTAGCCCAACTCAACTGAACATGATCCTGCCTTGACTAGACTTAACTTAAACCCATGTCAACTCAACTCACCTTGGGCCTGAGCCAACTCGGCTCACCTTAGGCCCGAGCTAACTCGACTAAATCGAGTTTGGGCTAACTTGGCTCGACCCAGCCTGGGTCACCGTGCCTAAGTTAACTCAACTCGACTTGGTCTTGATTGGAAAAGTCCTATATAATCTTAATTGGACTAGGATCCACCTAGGTAGTCCAACTTACTTGAACATGGGTCGGTCATGACTCGGATAAATGTGGACCCACCCTGATTGTGGACTTGCTCTAACTCGATTCACCTTAGACCTGATCGACTCATATCAACTTTGAATTCGGACAACTCGACTCGCCCGGATTGACTTGACTAGGCTTAATCGACTTAGATTGACTTTGACCCGGACTCAACTTCAACTTACATGAGCCTAACCCGGTACTATCTTACTTAGATTTAGTCGGATCTAGCATTTTATAACTTAAAAATAATCTAGTTTAATATAACAGAAAAAGTTTTCCAAATATAAAATGAAAAATCTTGAAAAACTTTGACCAAAACTATAAAAAGATTATCAATATTAATATTTTTGAACTTTTAACAATTATTTAATCTTTATAAATTTTTTTACATTTCGTGATAATTAAAATAATTTATCTCAAACAAGAAAATTAAAATTTATTACATATAAATTGCCTTATTCAAATAAAACATTTAAAATAAAATCAATTCAAATTCAATATATTTGAATTTCTTTAGAAATACTTATCTCAACACAAAACATACGTTCAATCTTTACCTAGTCAACTACCTCTACAATAATTTGGTAAACGCGTTTCTATTTTTGGTACCAGTACACTTTGGTTCACAGGTTTTCACTTTCCTCGTAAAGCTTGCAACAATATATATAACCACATTTCTAGAGCTCAAAATTAGTATAAAGAAGGCTGATACAATAAATGAGTCAACGTTATACCAGTGTGCTTTTACTGCTTCAGATTTGGAGTCTTGTTAGCAAAAATAGCTACAAAGTTTGAAACAATATATCATCCACTCAAGCAAATGTTAAATATCAAATAATACAAGATCAGAGCTTGAAGTCGCTTCAAGCAATCATGTATAAAAACAGTTAAACTTTATTTTTTATTTTGATTTGAGGACACATTACAGAAAGAAAATTCCTCTTCACCGAAAATGTTACTAAAATGAAAGGCAATTTACAGTTTTTATGACCAGCCACTACTACCCAATAACCTCTATTTTTGACTGTTGATCAAATTACTGTTGCATGTTACACAAATAGAAAAAAGAAAGTATTCTTACATGTTAGCAAAATCACCTCATCCATCCCCTACACTAGACACTAAACAGGAGGAAGCTGAACTAACTAAAACCTTGATCAACTTACCCTTCCCACATAAACAACTTCCACTGAACCCCATAATGGAGTAAAATCCTTGGCCACAGAATGCACCTGCAATCACTCTTCAGCCGTGGCTGCAAGAAGAATAAGAATTCACTGTGCAGCAAGTAATGACTTTGCTTCTCTTTGGTCCAGCTTAAAAACACATCACACGTCTTGTCAGGCTAGGCAAGCTGGAAGGGATGTCAAATATAATGACCTGTGCCCTTAGAGTAGTGTGCATCCCTTCACATAATACACATGTCTTGTGAGAGAGCTTCCACAAGAAAGAAGATCAAGAGTGTAAATGGTAGGAGGGTGTAAAATAAAGACTAAAGATTGAAAGATTCTGACTTTCACTCTGGTCATGAGAGGGTGGAATTGAAAAAAGGGTCATAACATTTTCAACCATTTCTCAAATTTATTGTATCAAGCATCGATACTTTTCCCACAAAAATTTTGAACTTGTTCAATACTGGCTTGCCCTCTTTCAGCCAATGCAAGTCAAATTTGATAAATAAAGGGATTGAGGGCCTGTTTAACTTCCAAAGTTCAAGCAACAGATACAATCATACAAGTTCATATGCCTTGAATTCTCTCATTACAAATTGATGAGATAGTTCTGCAAGTCTTATTTACTAGAGTGAGCTAATTCATCAAATAAGACAGTTAATTATACCATACGAAGAATAATAGAATCATATTCTTATGATGGCACTCAAAACAATGAAATTGAACAGTACACGATCATGCGGAAACAAAAGGCACCTTTAGGATCTGGATCTGATCAAGCAGTCTCTAAAGATGGAAGTGACCTGTGCCGGAATAGCTTCACTAATGCTCTACGTTCACAATCCTGCATAGATATGTACTACATGAATGCTTTTCAAGCAACACCATAGAGCAAAAAAAAAATTTAGTTATTTACAAAATAAAAATTCCACTCCTTTTATTTTTCTCAGTGGGAGGAAAGGAGAGGAAGAATGTGTTCCTGAATTAACAGGATAGAACATGACCATTAGGTATGTGAGGCTGCAAAAAACCTACATGACTTGCAAAGGCTCAAAATTAAGAGAATCAGGAAGTTTTATGCAGTGAATTTTTTTTATAAATTATGATAGAAAGTCCTGACTTTATATGGCAATGTACAGAGTGAGTGTGTAAATGTTGTGTAAAAATTCACCTTGAACATATATAGCTGAAATGGTCTCTCTGGATTCATTCTCCTGAGTTTCAAATAAGTATAAGCAAAGCTTAGTTGATCACGAGATGTAAATCGATCAACTTCGTTAAACCAAAGACATGAAAATAAATTTGACATCGGTGTATGTGCCCTGATTATGAAGGAACCCTCGGGAACATCTGCAAGGTGAAAGACTCAATAATTGGAATCTTATTATGCACAGGAAGAGGCAACAGGTATTTCACAATAAACAAAGTTGAAAAGAGTCTCACAACTCGGAAGAGGATCATTTGGCTTTGATGGGTCAACCTTAGGGAGGCCATCAGACTGGTAAAAGTTAAACTGTTCATCAATTGCTGTATGGTTGTATTTATTTAAGCGCTTATTTTGGAGTACCTCCTCCCAAACATTGTGGCGATCATAGTGATTTGAGATGGCATATTCTGCCTTCCTTCGCCACAAAAAATATTCAATAATCAGCATAGGGTCAGAGTTGAGTCGCATCTTGCTGTCAAGCCAAATTGAATACCTACCAAGCAATGATTTGTAAACAACATGAAAATGAGGAATAGAAAGCCAGCAATGTTGGGTACTTGAGCAGATTGCTAGAACTACCTAGAATTTGGGAAGAGGCGATGTGATAAAAATTTTGGCACCTTGCCAGTTCTCCGCATGTCTTCGTATGGCAAGTTTTTTACAACAACAATTTTCCACAAGCCAATGTAACCTCTCTCATCAGGACTGTTTCCTTCTGATGAAAGTTTGGATAGTGTTTGATCATCCAAGAACATAACAAAACAAACATTGTCCTTTGAATATTGACTGATCTGCATCGTGGCAAAGAAACATATAGAACATTCTCAGCATATGCTTTATAAATCAAAGACAGAAAGCATTAATGATTAATCTATAAATGAAATATTATAATCACACTTCAGGTAGATAATTAAGTTTCAGGGTTCTACTACTTCATAGCATAAATCTAGGAAATGTGTTCAGAAAAGACAATGTTGTAGAAATATTAATTTGAAGGGAAGACTGTACTAATGACACTTATTAACGAATACATGATCCATTAACACCATGAACTAAGGAGATGTTTTAAGAAAACAAAACTGGCCTAATCACAACAGATTGGACTCAAATGGAAAATTTGGGGAACGAACTTTATCTCCAAGCCTGTACATTCTACAAGTTTCCTTGTCCTATTAGTTTCTTTATTATATTTTTCTATTGCACTGCTTATTACTACTCTACAAAAACTATGACAGGGGAGGCCGATAAACAGAACACATGTAACATAGATTATCTGATTCTGACTCAATATCTTTGACATAAATGTTACTTTTCTGGCTCCAATGATTAAAACTTCATTACTTTATTAGACTAATAATTACATTTTTTGGTTTCATTTCAGCATGTTGATCAAAGAAAACCTTGACTACTTTTTTATTTTTATTATGGATAATGACAACAACAAAAACATATTATAAAAGAATTTGCAGAATTACCAGTCTACTTGTAGGCCTTCGGAGGAAATCAGAGCTTCCAAAAATGCATGAAGAAACTGCAACCTTACATTTGTACATATATGCCTTATCTTTTTCATTTATATCAAATCCAGTGCTTGGATGTCCTGGAGGCCCTTTGACAAAGCCACAATGAAGTGTCTGATTTTTTGCATAAAATGAATTTTCTCTTTCCTCTAGAGTCTGATGTCCTCCAAATCGAGGTTCAAATAAATCATTTTTGGATGTTCTTTCTTCGTGGTCAACATACTCTAGAGAAAACCATGTGGAGTTCATATAACTTTTGGGTTCAACAAGGCCTTCTACTGATTCCACAAATCCAACTTCACAAGGAAAATCTGAAGTATTTATAATCAAGGAAAATATTAGGGGCAAAAAATTCAGTTAATAGTAGAGTTAGCCAAATGAGGAACATGTAACTTAATTGACCAAACTCAAATATTAGCTAGTAATGTGATGGAAACCCATCCAGCCACAAAATCCACAAAAAAAAGAGGTTGAAGACCTAGAGCCCTAATCAGGAGCGCCTACATGCAGATTGGGTCTGATTGGGCTTATTGGGCCCAACATCATCTTTGAAGAGGTCAATTCTAGGATATGATAAAGTTTAGAGCAGATGATAGAAGACTTCTAATCCAAGGACAACAACTAGGGTTTGAAGGACTCAAGAAGATTAGGCCTCAATTGATATTTGTAGGTCCAAGCTACTATTATCATGGGTCAGGTCTTAGTCTGTAATAAGGTATACAAAGTATTGTATTTGGGCTAAATAGTCTAGGACATTTGGAACTTGTATTTGGGTCAAGTAGTCTAGGGTTTTAGGCTTGTATTTTTGCTCTGAGTAGATTATGGTTAGATGAGTCTAGCTAGGGTTTCAATTGGGTTCCCAAATGCCCAACAGAAACCCTAGGCCAGTTCTAGGGTTGAGGAGATGCAAGCTTGCCATGTTTTGAGTGGAAAGATGAGTGGACAAGTAGCACTTGATCCACTTCATGCACCACATATCTAGGGAATTTGAATTCACAATTCCCTCTTCTTTTTCCTTCTCATGGCCGGCTAAGACTCTTACAAATAGGACTCTCCACCCTTTATAAAATCAATTTGGAATGAGTAATGAAAGGCTGCCCATTCTGGCACTCTACTTGTTCTTGAGTCCTACTTAGGATAGAATCCTAATTTAGCTACCCTCTAGCCTTCTTCCTAGAAGAGTTGGCCTCACCTCTCCTCTAGGATTCCTTTCCACCTTCCACTTCTCCAACTGAATTCTCCTCCTCATAGCTTCCGCAAACTCCATTCTCCAATTCCAATCCATTGAAGGTCTATGCAAGAAGAAGGATGCTATCATGATATAACAATGGCGTAAAAAATCCCAAATGCTTTTTCTTTTGTCATTTAACTCAGGAAACACCATTGGCATTTGAAATATAAATATAATCAACATAAAAACAAATGCAAAGTAACACATTACTAGGAAAATACATTATCATAATGTCACAGCAACACCATCAACCAGATATATAATAAAGTTTTCCCAGCCAAACGAATATGATTCACATAACACAAAAAAACTGTTTTGCTTGCTGATAACAAAATTGTATATCCCATTATCCCATAAATGCTCCACTATCCCTGTGACAACTTGTTCTTGGTCTTGATGCTTACTCCAACAGCCATCTGAGTAGCTTCTGATTCTTCCACTTTGTAAATAGCAAATTCAATCACTATTTGATGTTTCTGAACTATCGATTCACTATTGATTTTTCAGAGACGAATTTCTCAACAAATCCATTTAGAAACATGGGAGGGGATGAAGCAAAGAACTAGAAATGAAATTTGATTTTAAATTCATAAAAAATAACTTTAAGATAATGAGGAGGAGGGTAATGAGTCTTACGCTTTCGGCGCCTCCCTTTAGGCGGCATTCCAACATCAGATACCACATTATTTTCTTTAGGTTTCTTTGCATCATCAGATAACACAATATTTCCTAGGTGGTTACGTTCTTCTTGCCGAATGACGGGTATTGTTGAGAACTTGGATTCAATTTTAGCTGTAATGAAACCGTTGTCAAGAAATACAAAAAGTGATAAATCAGCATCTAAGATTTCTATAACCATACAAATATCAATAGAAAAGACACAAGTCTCAGTCCTCACCTTGAAAAAACATTTTCAAACCATAAACCGTTAGAAGTATTGAAATGAGTGCAGTTAGAAGGAAAATCCAACGTGAAAGCTTGTGTTTGGTAATCCGACCAAATCTTCTACCGCGACGTAAACCTCTAGAGCCATGATCGCTTTTTCCAAAAGAATTGAAAACTGCATCGATGATGCCCCTTCTCTCAGTCAACAATTCACCATTGGTTCTATACAGAGCCATTCCAAAGCAAGTCCCAGAATTCAGACACAGACAAATTCATCTGCAGAAGCATGTCATTTCCAACGTCAAAGTCACACCAAAAAGGCCAACAACAACACACCACAAATCACAGACATCTCAAACTAAAAATCTTGTGTAAACTAAACTCAGACATCTCAAACATGATACAATATATATGCTTAAATAGTTACAGATTTAGGTATCAAATACAAAGGGTAAGCAAGAAGCTGCAGTTTATAAAAATCACTATTAATAAGAGTGATAATATAAACAAAACATGAAAAGGTCAAGCTAAAACCTTCTCAGTCACTCTTCTGGCCCCTCAAAACCAGCTGGTATGAGAGGGAAAGCATTCACTTAAAATGCCACTACCTTATAACAAATTCAAATCAAAGAACAAAAGTGATTCTATCACTACCGCAAAAACTCCCATTTATTTTGGAAAATCATGTCATTGACCCACCACAAATTGATTATCCATTGAAACTTTAAATATCACAAAGAATCATATACAAAAACTAAACCAATAAATATACACCCACTCCCTCCCAATGAGAGATAAACACAAAGGTGGGAAAATGGAAACATGGGAATGCCGCAACTTACAGGGATTAACCAAACTAACAATGCAGAACATAGAAAATCCTCCCAAAATGAGATCTTTCCAAAAGGAACAAATTTGAAACACTGGGACGGTCGAAATGATAGGGTGACGCTGAGGATCTATTAAGGGTGATACAGCGCCGGAGCATAAAAGCAAGTGGGGTTGTGATACGGTGTCGCTTTACGAATCAAAAATCACGATCCGCACTTTGGTCATTGCAAAGTTTCCATTTATCGTTTTTTTGCACTTTGTGTGTGTTTCAGAGCTTCTGACACCGACAGTGTAACGCACCGTTTCTGGTGGATATGTGGGTAATCCTTTCCATATATGTATGGACTATTGTATGTGCTTGTAATACGATGATGCTTTTTCCGATTCTGTGTTCTCAGTTTTTGTTTTGTTCACATTGCGCGTTAATGTGTATATCTTGACGATAGCTTTTGTAGAATTATTATTGAGATGTTTTTTTTATTATTATTCATAGTTTAGATGTTTTGTTTTTTTTATTATTCATAATTGAGATGTTTTTATATTCATAGTTGAGATTCTTGAACAGGGCCACTTTGTAGGCATCTCTGCCCTAATTCACTTTCACACTGTGGAAAGAGTGATTCCACGTCATATTGTCTCTTGACACTTGGTAAACAAATTAAAGTATTTATGTAAAAGTTCATCAAATGAGAAATAAAGTTTTAATTCTTTATCTTTTGGAAGTTTTTAAATATTTTTCTTTTAAAAGAATTGTTTCATTTTCATAACGTTAAGTATATATTTTTTTTTCAACCTAAGTAGTTAAGCGTTTATTAGTTATGAATATAATATTGTTCAATCTATTCTTAATTATATCCACGGAATCATTTTAATGGAAAGAATTTAATTTTGTTGTTGCAAAATAAATTTTATACGCGTATTATTTTTATATCATTAAAATATTTCAAAAATAATTAAAATTAACTAATGATTTCTTCCGGATTTCGGGCATGTAATTCACTAATTAATTATTACAACTTCTAATGATCACTAAGGATTTGTGTTTAAGTATTCCAACTTCTAGAAATACTTAAAAGCTAATCAGAATTGAATATAATTAAAATTTATTTGGAATAATTTTTAATAAAATAAAGTATTTCTTAAAAAATGTTTTTTTCTTATAGTAATTAAATATGAATTAATACTTATCTTCTAAAATTTCTAAAAATTTGATTACTAAATTACTTTATGTCAGCGTTTTGTCTTAGTTTTAAACAAATTGGCCTTTATTATATTCTACATTTTTTTATCTTTCTTTTTTTCTTTAATTTTATAAAATAATTATTTGAAGAACACACAAGTAACACAAATGGAGGTGATCAATGGAAAGACAGGTGTCTGACCTATTTATGTTAATGACACATTTATTCACTTCTTTAGCAATCCACCTAAGCAATTAATAACTGATTTTTGACTAAATCGTTATTATTTTTGTCCGTTAAGTTTACTGTTTTTTGACTTATTAAACTTAATTCAATAAATTCTATAACAACTTATATATACATATATTAATTTTTTTAAATGATATAAAAAAGTAAAAATAGTTTATAATATTTATTAAATTAATATAATAAATTTAAAAATTGTAACAGTTATGGAATTCTTTTAAAAAAATTAGTTAACAGTTACATATATATTGATATATAAAATGTTCTTTATAAAAATTCAAAATTAAAGATATTATGGTTACTTTATTTTTAAAATAACTTTTACAACTACAAACTAAGTAAAAATATAAATTATAAAATAATTACGATTTTATATATTGTGTTAGATAAAAATAAATAAACAGCAGCAGCAGCAGGTAAAAGTAAATGTAAATCACCATGAAACACCGTTATCTTCTCTTATTACAATTTACTTCTTCCAAGGATTTGATCGAATTAGGAGAAAAAGAGAAAAGGGTGTCCCACTATAAAATCTTTGGTCTTTACATTTTTTTATACAAATTATTAGTATGAAAGCAAAATAAATTGGCCACAGATTTGCTAACTTACAAGACTAAGACTTAAAGGGATCAGTTTACTAACCTTTTAAAAATGAGAAAAGAATCATAATTATATTATTAAAATACTATCTCAGAGAACTCCTAGAATTTGATAATTCATCATATCGAACAGATAAGAATAGTGGAAACAGTGCTGATAGAACAAAATAAACCCCCTCAAAATATTAACAATTATTATGAAAAATTATCAACAAAATCATATATTTGCTGGAAGAAACATGGTCCTCCCCTGACAAAAATAAACTACAAAGGCATTAAATGTGGTACTGTGAAGCACATTTTACCCATTTCGGGAACTTAGGGTGGAAGGCAGCTAAAGAAATAGGGAGTTTATCAGCTACAAAAAGAATGAAAAAATACCAAATGATTGGGAAAGATACAATTAAACAAAATATACAAAAAGGTGGGGGGAGGTCAGATGATGGTTTCCATCTATGTATAAATAGTTAAAATACATATCTATTATGGCAATCTTGTACCACTAGCATCCAGCAGCTCTCAAGAATTTATCAAAGGGGCTTGCAGGTGGTAGTTTTAAAGAATGTTGTTGACCAAAATCATATGAACAGGGACGAACTTGATATTGTGCTTGAAATTGCTGCTGATTTACCAACTTCAGATCACCTTCTGAATACTCCAGTGTCTACACAATAGCACCGCAACAAATAATAATCCTTTCAATGTTAACAAACAACTTTATGTCTAATCTGAACTTTGGACCGATTATTATGCATGGTGCAATGGTGTCCACTCCACAAATTGAAAAAATAAAAAAATAAAAAAATAAATGGACTTTTTACCTACATTTTCATACGTTCTCCAAGTATATCGTTTAAACTAGTGAATGATTTTTTTTTGGGTCTGAGAGTGCTTTCATCTTTTCAGTATTTATTTTCTAATAATAGTAATTTGATCATTGGTTAATTCACAAGCTACGTAAACCAGGACATGGATACTCCAAAGAATCAACTGAAAGAAAAATTATTCTTTCACTGTATATTTTTCTTTTGCTGTAAAAAGAAAGTTTCATGTTAAGAAAACATACTAACCTTAATTGGCAAAGGGGAAACTTTCAGTTCATTTTCACTTGAAAGAACTATTGCCCTAGTCTCCTGCTGGTGCTTGAAACTGTGAAGAACTGACATCTTCTTTTGTTTTCCAGTTACAAGTGCCTCACACTGGTTCTTCATTTGGTCATAAGGCACAGGAGTTGATGAAATGGGGAAACTTGCCACTTGTCGTGCAGTTTCCAATACCTATACATAAATGATCCACATAGCATCTTTAAAAATTTCACTCTCCAGCAGAAAATACAACATTGCTTTAAAAATACAATCACATGATCAAGCAGCCTGAACTAAATATAAAATCATATCTTTAACAGAAGAAATCCAGTTTTGATTCTCCAGCTGAAGCATACAAGATTGACTTAAATACAATCACATAACCAAACAGCTAAAACTAAAAATAAAAGCATATCATAATTTTACCGATTGTAAGAGTTGATTAACGCTTAGAATATCTAGGTTATTGCTAGATAGTGATGATTTACGATCTGACTGACTTCCACTCGGTTCAAGCCGGATCTCTTCATCCATCAAAGCCCCAGGATTTACAATCTAGAAACAACATGTCATAGTATTGAGACAGAAAAAACTTCTAAAACCACTTAAATGAAAATACAATTTTGAGGAATTTTACCTCATCAAAATCTGGGAACTCAATCTGAGCAAGTGGAGAAGACTGCCCTGGTGTCTCCATAAACAAAGGAGGTCCCAGTGGATAGGCATCATCAGGGGAAAACCCCTGTACAAGTTGCTTTTTTATGGTTGACAACTCGTCCTGGTTAAAATGGAAAAGTCATGTTATTTACATTTACCACTATTCAAATTTTCCTTGGCAAAACTCAACTGCAACTATTTTTTATGACATTCTGCATACTTAATATAATATTTGCAAGTATCTTTTATCCAGAGTAAAATATTGGTTTGAGCGATAGTTTTTAGAATAAATGCATGTGCATGAACATCGGGGTGCATAACTTCAAATGCAGAAAATTGAATCAAACACAGCCAATTAGCCATTTAAAGTAAATATTTCTAAATAGCATATCAAAGCGTTATTTGTCAAACCCACTAAACCGGATGATGTAAAGGCTTTTCAATCCGTGATAAATTATTTTGCTCACTTACTGATGATGGCTTTCTAACTAGTTTGTTCTTTATTAAGGCAATGCCACCTTTGTAATTTCTAATAAAAAGCAGAAAGTAAGTCGTTATTCTATCCTTGAACCAAAAGTCAGTGGCCATAACATCAATTCCAAATTAGCAATTCAACCATCTCATGTTCAGTAAAAAGCTTGAGCAAAACATTTTCACCATTTAAGCCAATAACTATGATGCGATTTCTGGTTGATGTGTTTAACCAATGGAAAACTGAAAATACAGTGGTGTCTACTTCATCCTCCTAACCCTGGCTACTTCCCAACCATGAATCTAAGCAATTGAGATAAAGTCATATTACCTCTGATAATTCTGAAAATTTAGTCAGGAAGAATGATATTACAGTCTCTTTCAATTCGTTATCATCCAATTTTACTTCTGACAGTGTCTTCATGGCTAAAACATCATCTTCCTGAGATCCATAAACTATCTTCTGTGAGTCTATATAAACAGCACACAGCCTGACATCATCGACCAACTCAAGGAAAGGATCTACCTGTGGTTTATAACACAAATTAATTTACCTTATTACTATTTTAAAAAAACATGTAATAAAATTCAATTTTGAAAAGCAAGCTGAAAAATGAGGTGATGCAATGGAGAACAAGATAAGCCATTAGGGGAAGAAACTAACAGTTGTATTTGTTAAGGACGCTTTAACTTTTGGAATTAGCTCGGGAAAATTCCCTGCCCTGGCTGAGAATATGAGCATGTATGATGCCAAAGTGAAAAGAGACCTCCTACGAGATGGTTGTAAACCTCCTTTAACAGGCATGTAGACAACAAGCATGTCAGAAAATTTGCAGCATAAAACTATTATCTCATTTAATTTAGTTATAATAAAAAAAGAAATAACCCCATCTCTACCCCCCCAAGGCAACCCAAAGTGGCTGCAAATAAGACGACTTTCCAACAAGTATTCAAACCGCACCTTAAGAAGTTGAGGCAAGCGATATATGTATGAAAATGAGCTATAGGCTTAGACACTATACCAGATTTTATCTTAAAACAACTCAAATTAAGTTCTCAACAGGAATTTAAATTGCACCCCCGATAATTGAGGCAGGTAATCTGGACTTTGCAACATTAGACAATTTGTATTTGTCCGGATCAAGTTGGATGTAGTAATAATTGTGCAAAGAAGGAAGCTTGTCAAGATAAAATAAATCACTTATATGTTCAACTGACCTTCTTGATCCAAAGAGAGGCTCATGAGGGAAAATGCCAGTTGGAAACATCTTACTAAAGCCATGTAACTGGATGTCTGTTGAAAGTAATTCACATCATCACCAAGAAGTTAGACAAATTAATTAGTTAATTAAATTATTTGGTTCATATGCTATTGGATTAATAAAAGAAATTAAGAAAATATGGTGTGTCTTTTTTCATTGCCAGAAAGATTACAACAGTCAAAATGGTGGTCACTACCCCTAAATATAGTTAATAATTTCGCACCAAATTGAAATACCCATTGATAGCTGTTCTTGACCTAGGTAATGAGGTAATAGTGTGAGAATATTAACGGGGCAGCTTTATAATAATAGAAGATTAAGATATCACAGTAGAAGTTACCCCGGCAGCAGTCAACTGGTTATTGAAAATGTAAACTGTGATAAATAATTAACAATTAAAGAAAATGAACAAAAACATTAGTTTATTGTATGTAGCGACTTTAAATCTAAAAGACCATGATCTTTACATTTCATTATTTTACCAATCTCACCTTTGAACGAGTGAACAATAAAGCAATGCTATAAGTGTGAGCCATTGCCTCAAAATTTGCAGGGCCACCGTCCATAGATGTTGCCTGAATCCAGATCGAAGAAAGCAAGAGACTCACTTGGTGACTGCTTAACCGAAAAGAGCTTAGCTCCTGAAAATTTATGAGTTAAATCATGCAATATTTGATTAGCAATTACAGCAAAAGAAACATCAACTGTCCTCTCTATTTTAGAAAAATTAAAAATATAACCTAAACTAACTGAATAACTTCCTAGGACAACTAATATAATTGGAATTAATAAAGCTTGTATAAAGTATAAACCAAGAAGATTAGGCACTGCCAGCAGCATTTCCTACATGTCTACTAAATCAATTAATAACGATGAAAAGAATAAACAAAAATTCCCCATACATGTTTTCCATTCGTTAGAGCACCAGAAAAGTTGTGAAAATGGTATGGATGAATTGCATATTTCTCACGAACACCAACTACCACCTTTCCTTCCACGTGTTTCCCATTCATATACTCTTCTCCTAAAAGACTTTCATGCTTAATGGAGAAGCTTTCGCTTGGTACCTTCTCAAACACCTTTGTTTTTTTGTCTAATTGGGGAGAAAACGGCAATGGCATAAGCACTACAGAAAAGATGCTGTGTGCTCCAACTCGTGTTTCATGATCAGAGTGAGCCATGGCCAGGAGCAATTGATGAAACAAGGCATCAGGGAAAGCCTGAAAGGACAAAAAATTACCCAAAAGTTTATATAGATTTACTATGAAGCATATAGAAAAGTTCATTTCCAATCATAGTAACTAAGAATACTTGCCTTCTTGTAATATGATACATTAGGGATGGACGTGATTAGCTTTGCAGTTTGATAAACAGCAGAAATTGTCGTTCTTGCTATGGTAGTTGTAGTTGAGATATTCTCTAACACCACAGCCATCAAATCAAGAATGGGTCCTACATCCCCAACCTGTCATTCTCAAAGTGTTATAACGGAAGCAGAATAAAGTTTGAAAGACAAACAAAATGATTATTCATACCTTGTTGGAAAGATGTAATATACACATTTCTAAGGCAAATTGAAGTTCAGTATTCAACTTAAACCCATCATTTTCAAAGCTGGAATCTTCAGCTGAATTTTGCATAGACTTCCTTAAATGTTTAATTAGTTCAGATATTGCACCGAGTATTGCGACTGAAGCCTGTTGCTTCACATTTTGTGCAAGTTTTGTTGCCGTGTTAATAATATTAATCTGAACTATAGGCTGCTTAGCAACACTTTTATGATCCAAGTGCTTGACCAAAACGGACAACAGAAGACAGGAATTATCTCCTAGTGTGTAAAAAGAGATAATCAATATACTGTAATAAGAGAAAAGATCTTTTTCAAGAAAAATCACACCACTAAGTATTGCAGGGTTACCTGATTCTGCTAAAAGAGATTGTAAGTACATCAAAACATGAGCAGCAACTCCTTTTTCAGAAGACCATTGATTTTCAGAATCAAAATAATGAAAAACAGGTTCAAGAACACGCCTTAAAGTTGTAGCTTCCCTTGCTAATTTGACCATATTATACAAGCAGACCTTTGACCAGTATGTAGGATCTTTAGCAGTATCCCTGTAAAATGTGTAACGCATAAGGGCTTTGGAACCATGACTGTTGGCTTCATAATAAGGGGTGGGGAAGAAGAATAAGGTATGACATACAACACAAAGTCCATCTCATTGCCAGTCACAGCTTTCAGCAACAAAGGATCCTTCTTAGTGATATCTGTTAAAGAGTCCTCTACTTTAGGAAATCCCTGTACTAGAGGGTCCAGGGACTCAGAATTCCTCGTATCTTCCATGGAAGATTTGGAGTTAGATTGGAGATTCGTGTAATTCTCCAAAGTCACTGATATAATCTATTTTAAAGCCCAGCCGGCCAACCAAGTAAAAGAAAATAATTAGATAGCCAAAATTTTAAATACACAAATTTAGGTTCAAAATTTGGAAAAATAAATTAGCAAATCAAACTTCAAAGAAATGCATCCCTTTCTTATAATCTCTTCTTGTACTATTGAACAACAATTGAACGAGTAAAATTAAGGAAGTAGTACTCACTTCATCCAAAACCATTGAAAGATGTGAGTGCTCACCCATGAAACGCACCTAGCCAAAGAAAAAGGGTGGAAAACAACAGGTATTAATAACAAGAGAATGTACAAGTGACCTACAAGGCTATTGACATACTATTGTAGGAACGAGGTAACCACTAACTAGTTCAAATTATTTAAATCTTACTCTTACAGTCATTTACAAAGGCAGTCACTCTATCGTTTTACAGCTAAATAACCATATAACGTGATCAGTGATCACTAAAACTGCTAAGGAACATATATTAATCGTCATCCTCTAGTTTACATTCTATTCATATGCAAAGAGTTCTTATTCATAAAAGATAGTTAAGTGGTTACTTGTGTGTATTCAATCAATAATGAAAAGAGAACCTCGAATGCTATTTAAGTCAAATTAAAGGAATGAATGAGCAATTTCCAAGAGACATAACCAATAAACCAGAGAAAGGAACAGTACCATATAGGATAGAGCTTGTAGTCCAGCTGAACGTAGACGCAGAGCTCGGTCATCTTCCCCCACTTCTTGAGCCAATTGACACAGCTTAGGAATAAAACCCTCTAAGTTGAACATGTATGTGCCGTCTGTCTATTTTAACTTAAAAAAGTCAGTATAGCAAAAACTCATGCCTTTCAAAAACAGTCTGAAAAAAAATAAAATTATGCTAGGTTCTGAAAAATGCTATATATAGCAAGTAGCCAGACTATAAATGCAGTTATCCCCAACAAGCCCCACAAGGGAAACTGTGATTTTTGAGCTCCAGTCCTATCCATTTTCACTACCTTCATGAACTTTCACCCAGAGACAAGATACTTAAATTTAAGCAAAGAATTCAAAAGGTATGTTAGATATCTCTGACTATGAACCATCCAGAGAAGTTAATCCCACAGGGATGATAATTCCATCAGGTCAGAAAGGTTTAATAACCAAATACCTGGCAATCTAGAAAATCAAAAAGAATGTTGCAGCCTAAGATCCTGATTTCATCTGTTTGGGTTTGCTCTAGAAGAGTCCGAATAATATCTAACAAACTACCAGCAAAAAGCGGCCTGCAAAATTAGGATTTGTCATTTGAATACCATCACATATTTCAAATAAAAAGAAGAGGCAATAGCAATCAAACAATAGATATCAAAGGAACCACGACTTCTTTGTATAAGAAAAACTATTGACATGGTTTTATATTACCTCAAATCTGTAAAATCACCAATGTTATACGAGAAAAAAAGGTTTGAAATGAGATCATGTTTTATATCCTTTTCTTGCTCACAAACTTTAGGATATTCAGATCATTGCACACTCATTGTAAATAATAATAGAAAAGGAAATTGCTTAGTAAACAATTCATCATTAGTTCAGTGAATTAAGATTGATGTGGTAGTTAAAAGAGTGGGTCATGCTAACAAGTGCCGTGAGGGCACCGGTTAAAGAGCATTAAATACAGCCAATTAAATGCTTTTAGTTACTCAACTAAATTATTTAATAACTTGTGTGTTTCTGGTTACTAATACATTTTTTTTTTAAAAAAAAATTATAATATTTGTTTCCATGCGTCCTTAAGGCACTAGTTTACATTTATCTAAAAGAATGATTTCTCATTGGAGTATAAGTCAGGAGCATATAGAATTTACAAAATCAATGACTGGAAACTTTCAATATGTAATTTCATTTGCAAATTTTCTTCTGGCAAACTACGACTACTATTCATCAAAAGTGAATTTGTGAGATTGATGACAATCTATATCCACGTTATCAAACTTACATCTGTTCCTTACATGACGATAAGAATTTCCTGTATATGCACAAGACAACTTTCAATGAGCCAAAGCTTTCATAACGCAAATCCTTGTAACATGTTTGCTCCAAGTAATCAGTAATCTGCAAAAATAAATACCACAAAAAATTGAAGCCAATGAGATTTTCTCCAGCACTAAAGATAACTTCAAACATAAAATAGTTTCATCATATCAATCAAATCAAATACTTTCTAAAGAGAATCATTATTATCTAAATTCTATCCATTTTGTCGAAATTTGTCTTCATTACATAATGTAACTGAACTACAGGTGATGAAGAAAATAAAAGACTTTTGAGAATGAGTTTACCTTGGGAATTCTCAGCGGGTTCTTGGAAGCATAGTCACATAGTTTCCCAATTTTTCTATCATTAAGTTCAGCCTCCTGCCAAACACGGTAACTATCATGCATAATTGATGATGGATAGATAAGGGAAAGAAAAATCATCGAGATGGGCTCCAAAGCAATCAAAATATTTAAATTATGATAATTTTCACTATAATAGAAAAATTGTCAAGAAGAATCTTGATGTACCCGTTTGTTTCAGAAAACTGAAAATTCCTATTCAGAGGGCACTTAGACTAGTCACTAAGAGTGGCAATGGTAAACAAACTCAGGAAAATGACAAATTAAATGCAAAATCTAGTTTAAAAGTTACACAATGAAGTCACCAATAGCAAAGAAGCATGTTTTAAAGACCAGCCTCAGAAAGACTAAAAAACAATCTCATGATATATTCCCAAATTGCTGAATCGAAGAAAACTCCTGCTTCAATACCCATATCCATTTCCTGGATAGAGTACATTGATGAGTTGCCAAACATATATGCATTGAATACTGCCGATTTTCACAGAGAATATTGGAACAACCAATGAGTGTTTAACATTTAAGAACACATCAATGCACTGCTATGCAAGGGGAGAGAAAGGGTAACTATAGTAACTCATTAACTCACATGTAAGCAACAAGCAACAAGCAAATCTGACATCCGAAACGAAATGGCATAAGATGAGCAGAAAATGTCACCTGATTCCGTGGGAAAATATCAGCAAGCAACTTCTTGTATCGTTTCACCGGTTGTCGTGAGCTCGCCCGCAGAGAAGGACAGACGCAACAGAGGTTGCCACAGACGGGCATAACCCGCCGGGACATAACTCCCATTTTGCAATGAACCCCGAAGAATCTCCACAATCTCTATAAACCGTTGTTCATCAACACTCACCACTACAACTCAGCTAAAACTAGTCAACTCCAGAGCTCAAAAGGGTTCAATTCAACAAATTTAGGCCAAAAAAATGCAAAAACGAAACAACAAATTGAAAAGTAGAAATCAAACAATAACCTACATTGACTTACCCAAACTCAAACGGTTGCAAAATCAACCCCGCCTTCTGGCTCACGATCTGGATTGAACTCCAACACAAAATTTCAGAAATGCTAAAATCAAGGCTCAGAAAACTGTGGCTCACCAGATTCTCCCATTCAATTGAACATCAAATTTGGAGAAAATAAATACCAAAGCAAAATAAATAATAAATAAATAAATAAAAGTAATAATGGTCTTGTTCTAGAAATAACGGGTATGGGGTCAGAGGATGGAACACTGCATCCACATTTTCGTTGTTTTCAGTTGGAAATTATAAATGCTATAGGAAAACAACGCTTTCATTACAGCATCACCATGTACTTGGCCACTGTTCACTTACAGCATGAAATTAAACCGCTAACGAAATATTAATTAATAATTTCGATCGAAATGGAAGGGTTACGTCACCATTGGGAAGTTGACTGCACGATGACCACTCCGTTTCGCTTCATCATCATCTTCGTCGTTTACGCGTAAATCATTCAACGCCGTCACTGTATATATTATCATACGAAAAATATTTTTTTTTTTTTTTATTAAGATTAGGTAATCTAACAACTTATCTAATCATGTTCTCTTAACTCTATAGTCATTAATTATTAATAATAGATGTTGATTGAACATTGAAATATAATAAATGGAGTATACTTTTGATATTCTCATCTAATCACAAATGTTAAATACTTTAGATTTATAACAAAAATGCTTTTTTTTTTCAGTACTTTTAATAGATCGTTGTTATCTGTCTAAGTAAAAACATAATACTATGCATGAGATTTCAGTATATTTTATTCTATTATTATAGAGAAAACAATATCTCAACCTTTTTTTATCAAGCACGAGGAAGTTACATGTATTTCTTTATTTTTATCTTCGAATTTAATATATATATATATATTTTTTTGAAATATAGTTAATTTCTCGAAAGTAAAAAACTAAAATCAAAATGTCTTCACTAAATGATCAATTTGTTATTTCAAACAGAGAAATAAAAAGGTTTTAACTTGATAAGTTAATGAACAGATTAATACCTATGTGATAAAACAACAATGAATTTTGTTAACATTTTCAAGGAAACAAAAATGAATCTATGAAGATTTTTATACATTAAAATCTTTCAAACAACAGATATTTTTACCAGTTTATGACATTTTTTAACTCTATTATTAGAAAATTTTGAAAAATATTTTATCGTGTTCCTTCCTTAATGTGTAAATCCACAGTGAGGTAATTTTATACTTGGGCGAAGCCCGTGTTCATTATTGCATAATCAAAGAGCATAGGAATTTATCACATGACAAAGAAACAACCTTACATCAATATTTCTTTTTTAAATTTTTTTATGAACTATTTTGAGAAATGCCTTAAATTAGTAAAAAAAATTAATATTGTGATAATAAAAAACATAGATATAATTAAATAAATAATATAATAGTTTTCATAAACAATTTATAAAAAATTAAAGTTATAAAAATTATTATGTTTATCAGAAACCAATTAAGAAAATTAATCTCTCTTATTAATCGTTATAATGATATAATTGCATCATAGAAATACTTGCTAGCTTTTTATTGAAATAACCACTATTTATCTCTCGGTAGTTTGTGATAAAAATAGAAAAATAAAATAGTGAAACAATAGTTACAAAAACAAATCCACACTGTTGTCAAAATAAATAAATAAAAAATTGATAATGTTTATAAAGATAAATGTCAAAGAATGTACGAAAAACGATTCGAATTATTGATTATTATGCATCATAACGGGTAGTTTCTTGGAGCATCATGTGAAAAAGTAATGCTTCGATTCTATTTATAAGGATAAAAATAATAAAAGAATCTGTAATCAAGAAACCTGTTAAAAAAACCAAAACAAGTTATGAATATTATATCATAGGTGAATAATCTTCCATAAAATAGTAAAAATAGTAAAAGAAATTGTAAAAATCAATTCACATGGACAAAAAAAAATATCACCATGACAGTTAAAGATGGTAAAAGAAAGTGTAAAATAAAATTATACGTTAATAATGATTGCAACCACCGAAAAAAGTCCAACGGTCCGAAATTGGATTGGATTTTGAAAAAGGAAGGTTCTCTTTCTTTTTTCTTTTTTTTTTCTTTTATCTTTGTTGAGTTCATCTTACATTGCAATGGTGCCTATCATGTTAACTTTCCCAAGTTTTCAAAAAGTTTAAGATTTTTATATTTCTTAATATAGATCAAAGAAGAATATTATTTTCTTATTCATTCTCCTTCTTTGTGTCTTCAAATAGTGGATTTTAGAATTTAAAAAGTACACATTTTTTCTAGAAAGATAACAGCTTACCTTCTTTTATAAAGAAAAAAAAAATGCTGGCAGTGGGTTCTCATTTATATTTTGTTTTTATAATATTACATTATTCTTTTCTATTTTATATTACTATTATTATTGTTGGGCAATTGTTTCCTGCATTCCATTATTTACTTTTTGCACTCATTGGTAGAAAAAGACAGAAGTATCCTTCTGAATATATATAAAAAAGATTTTGATTTTTGGTAATAACTGGGTTTGTGTGGTTGTACGTCGAAGGTGGAGGAATAGCGTGAAATTTCATTTGTAGGTGAGTTTCGGTTTTATTTAGTTTATTTGTTTTTTTAAAGTTGTGAAATTTTATTATGATTTTTATTTTGGCTTTGATTTATGGTTGATTTGGGTTGGATTTTGATGAAAAAAAAGTTTAATTTTGTTTATGTTGGGAGTTGAAGTTTAGGGTGAACGTGGTAGTTTGCGGCAATCTTTCTGAATTAGTTCTGCATAATAGGATTTTGGATAATAAAAGTGTTTCGAAATAATCATTCCAAAATAAATTTGAAATCTATTTTTCGAAAGTATATTTAGGAAAATACTTTCCAAAATATCTCATACACTCTCAAAATTAATAAGGGTATAATTGTCATTTAAAAAATTAATGGAGTGCACGAAGTAATTGATGAAGTGCATGAAGCAACTGTCTTATTGTTGTTGTTGTTTTTTAAATTTCTTTGGGCTCAGATAGGCCGGGCCCAAAACGGTACCCAGAAAGTGTTGGGCCAGGCAAGCACGGGTGCGAAAGAAACAGGGAAAATAATCAAAATCTAGTACAGAACCTGGGATTGGTCGATGTCGAAGGTGGGAAATTAATCGAAACTGAAACATGTCACATGATTCCGTGATGGGAGTGTGTGCATCATCATCGAGGAGGATTCTGTTGCTTATTCTGTTTATCTTTAACTTTTCACCTACAATCACTGCAATTCGGAAGGATGTCAGCTTTCAAACCCTCCATCCCTGCAAAACCACCGTTCAAGGCAGATACCTCATTTCAGATGAAAATGGTTGGTCACAACAAATTTTTCTTAATTCACTTATGATAATATTAGTGTTATTATATTCTATAGTATTACTATCAATGTTCTACATTTTGCTAGTATTGATTTACATTTATTAGTATTTGGTAGGTTATGTGTGTAATGCTGTGTCTGTTAATCCACGCTCTCGTTGCTGCCCTCTGAGGGGGGAGAAATTTTCTTGTCAGTGAGTTTTTCTGTTTCCTAACCCTTAATTGCATTTGAAGGGAACAACTGAACAAACAAACACCAACTTCTTATTGCCATCTTATATTGTGACTTTTGTTTCTATTTGCAGCGGATGCAATCTTCTTTCACGATGCTGCAACTCTTATGAATATTGTGTTTCCTGCTGCCTCAATCCTGCTTTGGTAATCTCTTATAAGATATTTAGCTTTATTTTCTCTTTATCCTTTTTGGGGCATCATCTAATTCAACAAAGTGAGGGTCTTATTGTGTGTTTGCTGAACTCAATTGAGCAGACAAGTAAGGAACAAGTGCTGAAGATGAAGGTTGCTAAGCCTTCTACTGCAAGTAATGTTTCTTTCTATCTTTTTACGTTCCCATTTTGTTTGGTTGTTATGTAGAATTGTGCTTACGGCTTTTGATTAACTTGTCTAGACGTATGACCAATTTCATACACGTTTGCCCTAATGAGCAGTATGTTTTTAGATATATGACTGATTTCTCACGTATTTGCCTTCATGGCCAACAACGATGAATTTTGCTGCATGTATAATTTTGATAAGAAACATAAACAGTGAGATTTTCATCTTTCTCTTTCATCTCCTGATTTGGCCTGGTTTTCTTTCTGGTAATTGGTTCTTAAGTGATCCATAGTCTCTTATGCGCATTCATAAAGGCCAAATTTATTTGTTCTGACAGACGTCATTTTATTTTTGGCAGGAACTTACACAAGTATTTTTGACTACTGTGCTGGGAGATGCCGTCATAGTTCTGAAAGTGTGGTGAGTATACTCCTGCATTCCTGCTATATTGTTATTCTTGAAGTTTTAGCTTTCTTTCAGAAACTACTTATATGGTTATACCTTTAATTACAATGTTGCTCATTCTATTAAGAAAGGAAACCCTTTTCATGTCAACTAGTTTTTGTCAGACTTTATTTAGACGTTTTTCACATTAGTCTATTTCTAGGCATTTTATGATGAAGTTGACTGTGCTCTCATACACTTTTATGTCATTATTAACATAACTTATTTGGAGCATTTTTTTGGTTCTTTGTCATTGTTCTCTGTTCTTTGTTTTCTCTTACAATTACAATAGTAAATGCCCCAGTTCCCTTTTAGTCTGTTATGCTCAGGTTTACCTGGTCTAATGACTTTCTTTAGACAGGCTAAAATGGAGTCCAATAGTAATTACTATTTCATACATATTCAAGTCCATAGGAGCTCGGCCACATTTTAAATTTTAGGTGTATGAAGAGGAAAATACCACCATGGGCAGGCATTTTACTTGTCTCATGACATGGGTCTAATAGAAGAATGTAGATATCTTGGTGTCTAATATTTTATATTTCCAAGCTGTTTAATATTTACAAATTACAGTCAGCGTTGTCAAAATATTCTTTACCTAAACATAATACCATAGGAGCAACTAATATTGAAAATTCTAACTTTTACCATAAGTAATAAAACTAAGCTAAAAACGTGACTCAATACTATTACAGTAGGCTCCGCAGATACATTGTTATGTAGATTGGTAAAATAGAACAAAATATTATTATCAGGTTCATAAACCAAACCCAATACCTTCTGCAAACATAGGAAACTCAAGTATGCCATAAAATCTACTAAAATTGTGCATTGAGGCCAAGACTACATGTAAGCTTGAATTGAGTTTACTGCTTTTGTCAGTGTACACAACTCACAAGTTTGACAAAGAAAAAAATTGCATGTGAGCTGGTTTTATTTTTATCTTAGGATCTAAACTTCATTAGAGTCCAAGTGTTAACTCAAGAGCTTGAAAAACTGTTTACAATGTTGCTAATGTTTCTATCTCTTGGGTAATATTTCAGGTCCATGAAAATGCTTACATTAGTGATTTCCACCATTGTTTTTCTCTGCCATTGAACTCTTCGTGTAAGTCTGCAGAGGAAACTGTCATGTTTGTTAATGGCTAGTAATTATGTTAAGTTCTTAATCATATTTTGTTGCTAATACTTTATGATTTTATTCTATTTATCACTATTTAGATGAAATCTGTTCCTTTTCATGCATTGAAGCAGGGAATAATAGTACTCTCACAGAAGCAAGACTGAATGGCATCAATGTTGTTGTTGGGAGGTCAATAATTACTGAGATTTGCTTCTTTTCTTAAGGCTGACATTTGCAGTTTCTTGCTGTAGCATAGCAGTTGAACGTATTCTCACTTGTTTGACAGGCAAGGTGAATCATGTAATTCTGTTTGCAAATCAAGAGGACAATCATGTGTCCCGAATAAACTTGTGGTGCTCAATAATTGTGACATGTAAGTGATGCACCGAAATTATGTTCTAATCTATTTTGGATATGCATGTATAATAATGTATTTCAATGGTAATGTTTACTTTGTAATTGATCCTCACTGTGCACAAGATGTCTAATTTTTTTAACTTGCCTGCTTTTCATCGCATATTTAGCTTTCTGGACTTCATTTTTTTCGTTCCACCTTTTTTGTTGTTTTGATGCAAACTTACTTACCGATTGCCATGATGTCTTGGCACAAGAGCGATATTTAGTGAGGAAGGAATATCATGCATGCATGGTGATAATTATTTATTTTCTATAGATGTTCTGTTCTTATCAATTGTTCATGACTATGTTGGCAGTATTCAGAAATATATGAGCTGCAAGGGATCTTGCTTGGCAAGTGTTGGATCAGATCAACCTGCGGAAGTTGTTTACGATGCCCCAATGCATCTGGTAATGATTATGATTTACTAAATACAAACATCCTACATTCCAGAAACTGATAAATACCGGTTAACTAATATAATTTTTTACTAGTTAGTAGTTACTAATACTGGGTATTTGCTGGGTCCTTTGAAACTGGGAATTTCATTTGATGTGGCTTGTATTTGTTCCAATGTGGTGCACCCTAACAAAATCATTAGTTGGTGATTTTAATTTCAAAACTCCACGTTGAAGGTGGTGTCCAGGTGATCATTGATAAGCTTTGAGAATCCTTCTAGTGACATGTATCCTTTTAATTTTCTTTTCAAATGCCACCGAGTAGTAATATGCTGGAACTTCTTTGAATATTAGATGGTCTCCACAATTTAGTAGCTTATATTAAATTAAATTCATGCTTATTATGCAGTAATCTTACAATGTTCCTAAATGTTCTTTCTTTGAATTGTTCATCCATGGAAATTAGAGCATCTGGAGCTTAAAATTTTGTTATATGGAAAAATGAGCATGTCAATTAAACGAATGGAGTGTGCATGGCTGAAATATTCAGTTAATTCATGGGGGAAAAAAGTTTCAGGACATTGATATTTGATTTGTGTTATTTTCAGAATCCAGGATCTTGTTTGTACACTGAAACACAGTCTATGCTTTCTTGTGATGGTTTACATCAGCACACAAGGAGACTGTGCCCCTGTGCATAGTGTTAGTTGGGTAAGTCTTGCTCTAAATTTTGTCCACATTATGTCAAACATTAAAGTAGCTTTCTTTATCGGTTTGCTATGGATAAAGATTTCCTCGGAACTAAAGTCAAGTTTGGACTCTCCTGTAATACTGAGCTGGTTGCCTAATTTTGTTAGTGTGGAAAAGTGTATAATTTTCATGTTACGATACAAACTTACTTTTTTTTTGTTACATCTAATGTACCAGACTTAATAGCACTAAAAGAGTTGGTTTGGAAGGAGGCAACTCTTGATTTGATGTCACTGACCAAGGAGGCAACTCGTTTACATCAACCCTTTGGAAATTAAATGCACCATTCATTTGAGCTTATGTTGTAAAAATTAGCTCTTCATTATTCCTTTCAAAATTTGGAAAGAACTCTACTTTAGGCTGTATTTTGAAGAGTATGATATAGAATAGAAGGGAAGCAAAATAGGCCAAATGGCTTTATACATAGAAGCTACTTTCCTCACCTTGAATGGATTATCGAGAGAGGAAATGGGATGGCAAAATGTTGTAAGTATAAAATTGGTATGTACGGTGAATGTAAAACTTTTTACATGATCAACTCATTATAAATACTGTTTCATGTTTTTAAACTTAAAATGCCAACAAATGTATCAATAATTGCTATTAAAAAGTGTTAAATACTTTTTACATCTACAATGCACATATTATCTACTCTAAATTTAATATAGACCAATTATTATTCTTTTTCTGAGTGATTGGCTTATTGAACAAATAATAAATGCTAAATTTTTTAATTCAAATAAGAATAAAGTTATTCTCCTTTGTCACTCCAATTTGATTACAAATACAATAGTATTATTTTATCTGCAATTTTTACCATCTTAACAATAATAACAAATATTTAAAGATGTGGGCAAGCATCAATCTTGCTGAAAACTCAAGTAACAACGTTCGTAATTGTTGTCCTATATTCGAGTATAACAGCTAACACCACACCAGACGAGTTACTATGTGAGACAATTGACAGCCAAACTAATGAACCTTCGGTTCAAGAGTTTGTAAAACGAAGTTAGCCTAATTGCAAAGGCAGAAAATTTAAGAGGGCATTGGCCAAAAGACCGATATATGGAAAGGGAGAGAAGAAAATACAATGAAGTATCATCCATCTGCACTGGTTGATAAATTAATAATTACTATGAGTCCAAATTAAAAGCTATAATCTGGTTTAAAGACCCTCTGAGTCAATGTCTTTGAAGATGAACTATTATCCTTCGATCCTGCAAGTGCTCCATTGTCCTTGTTCTCAGCATCATCTTTTCCACCTTCTTGTTCTTTGTTAGCTTCAACAAAAGCAGGGTGGTTGAGAACGTTATTGAGTAACTGTGTCCCTCTGAGTGCGTTTGTGAGAGGCAAGTGGCCCTCTGGGGTGTCCTCGTTGAGCTCCCAGATGAACTCAGAAGGGAAAGACCTGTAGTTGTACTGCTCCACCTCAGTGTCGAGCTTCTTCATCCACCCCACCTTGATGAAGAACTTCGTGAAGTCCCCATTGGCCTTCTCCAGTATACTCTTCTGCACACTGTACCCGAATTTGCCGCCACTGTGCTCTCTCCAAAGGGTGTCAATGGTTACGAGGTCGGTTGCTGATATGAACTGCACCTCGGAGAAGAACACGTAGCCGCGCTTCTGGGCTGCTTCCCCGGCAAGAACTATGAGTAGACGACGAGTCTCTTCATCAGCTTGCTGGAAGTTGTTGGAGGAAAGGTGGTGGCGGAGGAGGTCGAAGGAGGGGGTGGTTTGGGAGGTGGTGGAGGAGGAGGAGGAGGAGGGGGTGGTGGAGAGGGAAAAGAAAGCGATGTGGGAGTTGGAAGGAGTATGGTGGGAGAGAGATAAGTTGGGGTGTGTGGTGGGGGGTTTGAGGAAGAGTGATGTGGGGGGAGGGGTATCTGAGGGGTTGTGGTGGCGTTTGAGAAGGGAACGGTGGTGGATGGAGTAATGGAGAGAGTTGGTGGCCATTGTAGTTTGGGATAGCAAGGAGGAGAAAGGGTTGAAGAAGAAGAGTTTTTTTTGTGTGTGTGTGTGTGTAAGTGTTTGATGTGATTTGAAGGAGTTTTTTTGATGAAGTTGGTTGGAAGAGGGGATAAGGAATGTGTGGGGTGGAACTGTGATGAGTTAATCAAAAGCAATATAATGGGAGTTTGTGATTGGCTGAATGAGGGTGAGGCTTGATCACACTGTCTTTCCCTCTCTCTATCTCTCTGCATAATTAATCCCTTTCAGCCATCAAATTCACTTCTTTTCTTTTCTTAGAAACAATAATATGTGGCAAAGTATGCTCCTTTTCTTTTTGTTTTTTTTAGAAACTAGAAAACCAGAAAGTGTATACCATTTTTCTGGAAATTTCTGTGTATGCTAATTTCAGTTTGCTTACTTGTAAAGTACTTTGTATGTCTAAAAGAGGTTAAGGGCAAGAATTTACTGCATGATAAGCCATGAAAATTGGCATAAAAAAGGAAGCATAGATTATTTTACAAATTATGTGTGTATCATAATTCTTAAACTAATGTATAAATTATGAAGAAAAGTATAGAAATGTGCTCTTTTGGCTCTTTACAGACCACACAAATGTAATTCTCATTTGATTTTATGCGACACTGTTGTTGGCCGGTCATTTAATTGAGATATTTCGGACAAATTTTTTAAATAGTTTATGGGACCATGGTAGTGACATTGTTTCCTTAAATTTTTCTTTTTAGAATGGGCTTAAATTAATTTTATTTTTCCATAAATATATGTGAAGAAGTTTGTACTTCTTGAAAAATAAATTGAAAGTATTGCTTAGAGACTAATTTCTAAAAGTAAACTATTGAATGGATTCTTCGTCATCTAGTCATTCATTGCAATTTGTAAAAATGTTCTCAAAACACCTATAATAAATAAATAGTTAGTGGCAAATCAGGGACACAAGTCCACTTGATTGGAAATTTATGTAGATATGAATAATACATTAAAACATCACATTCATTTAGGATGATAACATGGTTGTAAAAAGTAAAAAATGGAAAAAGATGAAGGCAATCGAAGTTCCTCATATATTGAGACACGAGTTCTCGAAAACTCCGACACTACAATTTTCAGTCTACAACGTATTTAATTCATATTTAATAAACTTAAAGACAACACATCTTCAAAAATATTATGTTCCTAACGAAGTTCTTTGTATTCAAATAATTTAAGAGTATCTTTCAATTAATTATAACAAAGTAATACTATTTATTTATTAATTAGTAGACTTTATCTTGAACAAAAAATTAGAGTATAGACACCTAAAAAATATAAGAATATAATATAAGTTGCTACTTCTAAACTATTTGTTTTTCTAAACACATATAAAAGATGTGTATTTATGAGGATAAGTAGATATGTCAAATGCATCACTCTAACTTGATATGGTTAAACATATTTTGTCATACTGTAAATAAAGTTAAAATAAATTAAAATAAAATATATGTATTTTTAAAATTTAAATCATATTAATGAAATTAATTTTAACTTTATATATAAGACTTTGATATATGAATTATAATGACTCACGAACCCAATCTAAACTCATAAAAATTCCACATTAAATGAATTCAACCAAAATGACCTAAATAGATTTATGGTACAATTAATTTTTCTTACTTAATCTAACCTGTTTTATATATATTTTTACTTAATTTAATATTTTTTAAATTTTTTTATATTTAGTCGTTTATTTAATCCTGATTTAACAACTCTAAGAATAAGCAGGGTATTTCTTTGCCTAATAAAAAATATCACTAATTATTTTTCACCTCTTTCTTCTTCTCTCAATTCTTTTGAAAATTAGTTCTTATACTTTTAGATTAGATTTTTTTGTAAGGTTTTTATTTTACTTATATGGTATAACTTTTTTCAATGTTTATTAAAGTAAATAAAAGAAATTAAAAAAATGGTAAGTCATATTTGAAGAGACAATTTTAAAATGAAAAAATTGTGCATATAAAGAGACGTACTTCTGAAACTTCATTTTGTGTGTAAAAATATTATTCAAAAACAGTTAATATTAATAATATGAGAAATAGGGTGTGCCTATCACCTAAAAGCTTTCCTTAGTCGAACAATTCACATTTTGTAATTACTTTCTGCACTATTAAAAATTACATGTCAAAATGTATTATTTATGTTTTGGAACGTTTGTTCCAAAAATTATGTTACGAAAAAACTTGTTTCAAAATATATTTCATTCATTTTAAAAAAATTATTTCGAAAATCTTGTTCTAAAAATCACATTATGTTCTAGAAAACATATTTCATAAATCATAGAAAGTGTGTTATGGAAAAAATTTCATATCAAGTAACATGGAAATTACTTAAAATTAGGATAAAATAATCATTTATAAAATTATGGAAATGTGGGTAAAAATTGAAAGGGAGGGGTTGAAGGAAGTAATTGTCTTCACAATTTTGCAAACTTCATTTTAGTATTTCCATGTATAATATATATATATATATATATATATATATATATATATATATATATATATATATATATATATATATATATATATATATATATATTTATATATAATAAAAATAAAT